>Ga0265327_10000518_pt1 | contig 66607 bp, 45 predicted proteins | sample 41621metaG_FD_202089 | JGI IMG/M metagenome (GOLD analysis project Ga0265327, IMG submission 202089) | Rhizosphere microbial communities from Carex aquatilis grown in University of Washington, Seatle, WA, United States - 4-16-21 metaG | ecosystem: Host-associated > Plants > Roots > Rhizosphere...
CATGCGGCGCCCGCGGGCATCGCGCTTCTCCCCGGTTTCCACCAACTCCGCCGTCAATGTCTTCATCGACGACGACACTACCAGCATTACGACCCGACGACTACGAGGCACCCGGGCGGACGCTTACTGGCTTCGTGTCTCAACCGAGGATCAAGCGAAGGGCGATAGCCCGCAGCATCACGAGAAGCGTGCCCGCTATTACGCCGAAGCCAAGGGTTGGGAAGTGAAAGAGGTATACCACCTCGAAGGCGTCTCCGGGAAGACGGTCATCGAGCACCCAGAGGCCAAGCGGATGATGTCGGACATCAAACGCGGGCGCATCACCGGGCTCATTTTCTCGAAGATCGCGCGCTTGGCGAGGAACACCCGCGAGCTTCTCGACTTCTCTGACTTCTTCCGCGATGCCGGGGCCGATCTCGTTTCGCTTCAAGAAGCCATCGATACGTCAACCCCTGCCGGCCGTCTCTTCTATACGCTCAATTCTGCGATGGCGACCTGGGAGCGGGAAGAGATCGCCTCGCGCGTCGCTGCATCTGTTCCGATTCGCGCAAAAATGGGTAAGTCCCTCGGTGGCCGCGCTCCCTTCGGCTATCAGTGGAAAGATAAGCAATTCATCACGAACCCCGACGAAGTGCCGGTGGCGAAGCTCATGTTTGAGCTGTTCATAGAGCACAAGCGGATCGGGACAGTCGCACGGGTTCTAAATGGGAAGGGACTGCGGACGCGGGTCGGGTCCGAATGGAGCGACACGACCGTGGGGAGGCTCCTCCAAGACCCAACATTCAAGGGCAGGCACCGGCTCAACTACACGACGAGAGATGAGAAGAGCTGGATAATTAAGCCAGAAGCGGACTGGGAGTATATCGATGTCGAGCCCATCGTCTCTGCCGAGATGTGGGATCGCTGCAACGCGGTTCTCGGAGCGAAGGAGAAACGACCTCGGGCAAAGCGTGCAGTCCATCTTTTCGCGGGTCTCGTCTTCTGCGCATGTGGAGAGAAGATGTATGTGCTCTCAAACAGCCCGAAATACACCTGCCAGGCGTGCAGGAACAAGCTCCCGGCCGATGACCTTGAGGCGGTATATGTTGAGCAACTCAAGGGGTTCTTCACGTCGAGCGACCAGATTTCCTCACACCTCGACAAAGCGAACGAGTCCTTAGTTGAGAAAGGGGAGCTTCTCGCGGTCAAACGGAAGGAGCTTGAGAAGCTCCAAAAAGAGATCGACCGCGTATACCGCCTCTATGTTGACGAGCAGTTCACCGAGGACGATTTCAAGGGCTTCTTCAAGCCGCTGCAGGATCGTAAAAAGAGCCTCGAAGAAGAGACCGCAAGAGCGGAGGCAGAACTCGATTTTTTGAAGGTTAACCGGATGTCGGCTGACGAGATCGTGTCCGAGGCAGGCACCCTTTACGGACGCTGGCCGAAGCTCTCCCGCGAAGAGCGGCGCAGCGTCATCGAAAGCATCACCGAGAAGATCACCATCGGCACAGGAAACGACGGAACTATCGAAATCGAACTGGCTTATGTGCCAGTCCAATCCTCATAGGAGCTTACATGCATGAACACCCCAATCCTGATAGAGAAAGCTGTAGAAACCCAACGGAACGTCAGGCGTTCATGGTTTTGAACGACCTGCCCAACATCGGCCCAATCACCCTCAACCGCCTGCTCGCGGAATTCGGCGACGACCCGCGTGAAATCCTCGCCGCCGACCGCCGCCGGCTTGAGTCCGTGCGCGGCGTAGGCCCCGAGACCAGCGCGGCACTGATCAACTGGCGCACGCATTTCGACCTGCCGCGCGAGGAGGAAAGGCTGACCAAGGCCGAGGCCACGTTCATCACGACGCGCGACGCCGGCTACCCGAAGCTCCTGAAGGAAATCAACGACCCTCCCATCGGTCTCTACCGCAAGGGCGGCTACCTCTTCGACCAGCCCTGCATCGCCGTGGTCGGCAGCCGACGCACCACGCTTTACGGCCAGTCCGTGGCCAAGAAACTCGGGGCCGACCTCGCCCGCCTCGGCTTTTGCGTGGTCAGCGGGCTCGCCCGCGGTATCGACACGGCAGCCCACGAAGGCGCCCTCTCGGTCGGAGGAAAAACGGCGGCGGTGCTCGGCTGCGGCATCGATATCGTCTACCCGCCCGAAAACCTCGGCCTCTACCGGCGCATCGCGGAGACGGGCGCGGTGCTCTCGGAGTTTCCTTTCGGCCGCAAGGCCGACAAGCAGACCTTCCCGATGCGCAACCGCGTCGTGTCCGGCATCAGCGAGGGCGTGGTCGTCGTCGAGAGCGACGTCCAGGGCGGGGCAATGATTACCGCGCGCTTCGCCGGCGAGCAGGGCCGGCTGATTTTCGCCGTGCCCGGTCGCATCGACCAGCCGACCAGCTTCGGCTGCCATCAGCTCATCCGCGACGGGGCGACGTTGCTCTCCAGCGTGGACGACATCCTGAACGAGCTCAGCTATCTGGACGGCCTGCGGCCGCAGGCGATCAAGACCGAGGGCGAGACCAGCGTCTTGGAACAACTCCTGCCGCAGCTGAGCAACACCGAGCGCAGGGTGGCTGCGGCCTTCAGCGGTGGCGGGCTCCTTGGCGTGGATGCCGTGATGGCCGCGACGGGGTTGGCCTCGTCGGAAGTGTCGGCGGCGCTGATGGGCCTGGAGCTTAAAAAGCTCGTCTCAAAACGGGCCGATGGCACGTTTGAGACCCGGTAATTCAGTCGGACTTCACGCTTATCCCCCATGAAGAACAAATATCTGCTCGTCGTCCTGTCGCTAGTGTTCGCTTCCGCGTCGGTGCTCCGCGCCGCCGAAGCGACCGCCAAGCACGCCATCACCCACGAGGATGTGTGGCTCATGAAGCGGGTGGGTGTGCCTGTCCCAAGCCCCGACGGAAAGTGGGCCGTCTTCTCCGTGACCGATCCCGCCTACGACGCAAAGGACCAATGGTCGGACCTCTGGCTCAAGTCACTCACTGACGACTCCCCGGCGCGGCGGCTCACCTATAGCAAGGGCGGCGAGGGCGGCGCCGCATGGTCGCCGGACAGCACGAAGCTCGCCTTCACGGCCAAGCGTGACGGCGACGAGACCGGCCAGGTCTACGTGCTGGATCTCGCCGCGGGTGGCGAGGCGGAGCGCATCACGTCGCTTTCCACCGGAGCCAGCTCGCCCAAGTGGAGTCCGGACGGGAAATCACTCCTGTTCGTCAGCAATGTCTATCCCGGCGCGGCGGACGACGAGGCCAACAAGAAGGCCGCGAAGGAGCGCAAGGACCGCAAATACAACGCCCGTGCCTACGAGCAGTTTCCGGCTCGCTTCTGGAACCAATGGCTCGACGACCGGAAAGCGCATCTCTTTGTGCAGGAGGCGAGGGCGGGCGCGGTCGCCAAGGATCTGCTCGCCGGCTCCAAACTGGCGGAAAGCCCCGGTTTCGGCGGTTCCTTCGGCGATGACGGCCAGAACCTCGAGGCGGAATGGACCCCCGATGGCTCGGCGGTGGTCTTCACGGCCCTGCTCAATCGTGATGCCGGTGCCCGGACCAACGTGAACACCCAGATCCTGCAGGTGACGGCCGCGGGTGGGAGCGAGCCGGTGCGGCTGACGAACGACAGCTACTCCTATGGCGCGCTCAAGTTCTCGCCCGATGGCAAGGCGCTGCTGTGCCTCGTGGATTTCAACACCGCCGGCAAGATCTACGACTTGGCGCGGCTGGGCAGCTTCGCGTGGCCGGTCAAGGGGGAGGCAAAGATCCTCACGGCCTCGCTCGACCGGTCGGTGTCGCGCTTCGCGACGCCCGAGGGCACGGACCGGATCTACTTCACCTTCGAGCACGCCGGCCTCGAGCAGTTGCATTCCGTAAGCTACGCTGGCGGTGACGTGCGCGACGAGTCATCACCGGCGACCGGCAGCATAGGCGGGATCAGTGCCGGCGGCCGGGCCTTGGTCGGCACCTGGGACAGCGCGGTCAGTCCGGCTGAGATCTATTCGTTCAACGGCACGCCCAAGGCCCTGACCAACATCAATGGCGCCAAGGCGGCGACGATCGACTGGCTGCCGCTGGAGCACTTCACCTTCAAGGCCTCGGACGGCCGGGAGATCCACAACATGATCGTGAAACCCGCCGGCTTCGACCCGGCGAAGAAGTATCCGCTCTTCGTCGTCATTCACGGCGGCGCGGCGAACATGTGGCACGACACCTTTGTGCTCCGCTGGAACTACCACCTGCTCGCGCAGCCCGGCTATGTCGTGCTGCTGACCGACTACAAGGGCTCCACCGGTTACGGGGAGGAATTCGCGCGCGCCATCCAGTTCGATCCGCTCAAGGGGCCGGCCGACGAGGTCAACGAGGCGGCGGACGAGGCGATCAGGCGCTACAGCTTTATTGACGGTTCGCGCCAGGCGGCCGGCGGCGCCAGCTACGGCGGCCATCTCGCCAACTGGCTCCAAGCCACGACCACGCGCTACAAGTGCATTGTCTCCCACGCCGGCGAGATGGACCTCGTCATGCAGTGGGGCACGAGCGACAGCATCTTCGGCCGCGAGGTGAACAGCGGCACGCCGGTCTGGGGCGACAGCAAGATCTGGCGCGAACAGAGCCCGGTGATGCAGGGCGGCAACCACGACAAGGGGACCGGTTTCGTCACACCCATCCTGATCACGGTTGGCGAGCAGGATTTCCGCGTCCCGATGAACAACGCCCTGATGAACTTCGCGACGCAGCAGCGGCTCAATGTTCCGAGCAAATTGCTTGTTTTCCCCGAAGCCGGCCACTGGATCCTCAAGGGCGAGGACAGCCGCTACTGGTATGGCGAGGTCCACGCCTGGCTCGCGAAATACCTGAAGTGATTGGCGGGACGGTCTCCTGACCGCCCGCGACCCGTCTGAGTCGGGTCCTCCAGAAAAACCGGATGCAGGTTTTTCTTACCACCCGGCGGAATGCCCCATCACAAGGTCGTCCTTGCGCAGGTAGTCGCCGCGCTCGTTGATGAAGTTCTTCAGGCTTGGCGCGGCGTCGCCGTCGCGGGCGCCGGCTGTGGTGTCCTGATCAAACTCCTGGACGAATTTCTCGTAACTGGTGGCCTTGTGGCCGTCCTTGAGCACGTCGGCGGCGATCAGGTCGTGGGATTCCTTGGCCATGGGTCCGAGCTTGGTCCAGGTCAGCCAGCCTTCGGCGATATCCTTGATGTAATTCAGATAGCGGGCACGCAGCGTCGGGGCGGCGAGCAGCCGCGCGAGCAGCGGCCGGGTGGGGTCGTCGAGTCCCGCCATCGGATCGAGTTCCTCGCTGAACGTGACGAGCGTGCGGGTGTCGGCCCCTTTGCCGCCGAGTCCGGCCATGTGCAGCGGGCCGAGGTTGAGACCGGTGCGCGCTCCGCCGCCCCCACTGTCCCCCCCGCCGCCCCGACCGCCGCGGCCCCTTCCGCCGCGCCCGTCGGTGTCCCCGCCGTCGAGCTTCGGGCCGTCACGCGTGGCGATGTAGCTCTGGTCAGCCTGGAACACCGATTTGGTGAACAGCTGGCTGAAGGCCGCTTGCAGCGACGCCTGGGTCAGGCTCTTGGTCTTGGGGTCGCTCCATTCCGTGAACCAGCGCGCGAAGGTGCCGGTGAACTCCTCGCGGGTCAGCGGACCGGGCTGGGTGCCATGCATGGCGGTGAACAGGTCGCCGCCAATCGCGGCCGCGGCGTCCTCCTTGCCGAAGGTCTGGTGCGAACGGCCGTCGGTGATCGAGGCCGGCGTGACGAGCAGCCGGACCTTCGCGATGAATTGGTCGCGGGTGAGCTGGCCGGCCTGGTCCTCGTCCATCATGAAGAACCAGGCGCGGGCGAAGGATTCCCACTCGTCGCGCGAGATCCGGCCGTCGAAGTCGGTGTCGGCCTTGTTGACGAAACTGTAGCTGAGCAGCATGCCGAGATCGGTGCCGCTCTGGCGGGGGAAGTTCTGGCGCTCCTTGGCGGCCTTCAGGGCCTTTTCCTCCGGTGAATCCTTGACCGGCCCGGAGGCGTCGCCGGATTTCCCTTTGCCGGCGGATCGCTCGGGCCGGCTCCCGCGGCCCCCCTTGCTGAATTCCGAAACCTGCACCAACCGGAGGCTGGCCTCGGCGTCCTGGGGGATGAGGTGAAACTTGCCGCTGGGGTCGAGATAAAGGCCGAAGCCGCCCGCGGCGCTGCCGTAGCCGTCCTGATTGATGAGGGCGTTCTCCAGTGCGAAGAACCGGAGAGTGCCGTCGATGTCCAGGCGGGAGGCCAGGGTGTCCTCGAACTGGCCGGGTTCCGTCTGTTCGATGAGTTTGCAGAGTTCGGCCAGCTTCGCCCACGCGCGGGCATCTTCCGGCGTCTGGAGGTGATAGGCGTTCCGGTAGGCGTCCGGATTGTCGCCGAGGTAGGCGAGGTTGCCGCCGGCGATGACGCTCCACGCGGCGCCGCCGGTAGTGTGATAATTGGCCTTGAGGAAGTTTTCGTCGAGCGGCTGGACGCTGACATGCACCCCCCAGTCTTCGCCGTTGATGACCAGGCGAACATAGTTGATCCGCGGGGCCGGCAGATACGCCCGGGCCACCTGGTTGTAGAGGAGGGTCCGCAGGAAGGTCGGATCCGTGGCCGAGGCCAGCAGATGAAGCTGACGCTGCCCGTCCAGCCGCTGGCTGGTGTCCGTGTAATCGAGCGCGATGTCCAGCGGGCGTTTGTAGTCGGCGGGCAGGGTGGCCGCTGCTGGCAGGGCGCGGGCGTGAACCCCGACGCCATTGATGACCCGGCCGTCAACGGTGAGGCGGGCGGGGATCGAAACATCGGTGCGGGCGAAGTCGGCCAGTTCGCCTTGCCAGTCGGCATCCTCGAAATCGAGGAACAGGATGGGCACCGCCTTCCGGTCGTAGGGCGCCGGACCGGCGGAGCCCGCGAGAGCGGTCGGGGCGAGCTTGGCTCCCGGCTTCACCGGTTCCAGGGAGATGGGCAACGGCGCCAGCTGACCGGGTCGGCCGAGGGCGGAGGTGACCGTGGCCGGCGGATGCTGGAGCAGGTAGTTTCGGGCCGCCAGACGTTCGGCCGCGTCCAGGCGCTGGTCGCCGTTCTTGTCGAACTGCCGGACCAGCTTGAGCTCCGGTGGCAGGGGCGGCGGCGTCGCGACGGGTTCGGCCGCGCGGCTCGGTTGTCCGAGGTCCTTGACGGCCGGATTGGAGTGGAGGTCGCTTTGCTGGGCGGTCGCCCCACAAATCGGGAAGAGAACCAGCATCAGAAGGCCGGAAAGACGGGGGAGCACGCGGTGTTTCATGGGCGGAAGCGCCGTGGTGCGCCGTGCAGTAAGATGCAGGTCCGGAGCGTTTGTTCCTTCCCTTGGGACGGGGTCAGGTCAGCCCGGGGGCCAGGCCAGCGGACGCTGCCCGAGCAGGTGCACGTGCAGGTGCGGGACGGACTCGCCGCCGTCCCGGCCGTTGTTGATCACGATGCGGTAGCCGGACTCGGCGACGCCGAGTTTTTTCGCCACAGCGGCGGCGGTCAAAAGCAGGTGGCCGAGGAGCGCCTGGTCGGCGGCCGCGGCCTCGCCGATGCGGGCGATATGTTTTTTGGGAATGACGAGCACATGCAGCGGGGCCTGTGGGCTGACGTCGTGGATGGCGATGCAGAGATCATCTTCGTGGATGAATTTCGCCGGGATCTCGCGGGCGATGATCTTCTGGAATATGGTCTTCATGGCTTGCAGGTGAAGGGCTCAGCTCCAGCTGAGCCGCGGTCCAGCGGGAGCTGGACCCTCCAGTTAAAGAAACAACAGATTCAGATTCGCGTTCCGGCGCGAGCGGGCGGCGGCGAGGTCCCGGATGAACGTCAGTGTGTCGTCGTATTCGCGGCGGCGGCGCTCGGTCCAGCGTCTCGACGGCGGGCACTGGGCGGTGCGGAGATTCGTGACGAGCAGCGTGGACTCCGGGAAGGCGGCGAGCTGCTTCAGGCCCTGCATCACGCCGGCGCGGGTGAAGAGCGGTGTGGCGCCCGTATCCTCGGCGCTGGCGTCCCAGTGGAAAAACCCGTGCGCCGGATGCGCGGAGCAGAGGCGCTCGAACAACTTGGCCGCGGCGGCCACGAAGGACGGGTCGCTCGGCGTGCGCTCGACGGCTTCGCCGAGGGAGGTGCTGATGGCGTCGTCGATCTGTTGCGCCAGGTAAAGGTCGTGCCCGGTGAGCGGGGCGAAGAGGGCGTTGAGGAAGTGCAGCCGGCGCAGTTGAAGGGGGCGCGTCATTTCTTGGCTTTCGGATTAACGGCCGGATCGCCGGGCGCAAGACTGCTGATTTCATGGACGAACTCGGAGACGTCGCGGAATTCCTTGTAGACGGAGGCGAAGCGGACGTAGGCGACCTGGTCGGTCTTGCGCAGGCGCTGCATGACGTGCTCGCCGATGGCGCTGGTGGGCACCTGGCTGTCGTAGAGGGCTTCGACGGCGTCGAGGACATCCTCGATGAGCATCGTCATCTGCTCGTTGTCGATCGGGCGCTTGTGGCAGGCGGCGCGGACGGCGCGGAAGAGCTTGTCGCGGTCGAAGGGTTCCTGGCGGCCGTCGCGCTTGACGACGACCATGCTGTCGCGCACGAGGGTCTCGGTGGTCGTGAAGCGGTTGCCGCACTCGAGGCATTCGCGGCGGCGGCGCGTGTTGTTGCCGTCGCGCGCGATGCGGGAGTCGATCACCTTGTCTTCAATGGAGGTGCACTTGGGGCAGCGCATGGGTCAATTTAGGGTCAGGAAGTTTTGGAGAATCCGCATGCCGCCCTCCGTGGCGATGGATTCGGGATGAAACTGGACACCGAAAATGGGGAATTGTTTATGCCGCAGGCCCATAATTTCACCTTCGGCCGTTTCAGCGGTGATTTCAAGGCAGTCCGGCAGGCTGGAGCGCTCGACCAGGAGCGAATGATAGCGGGTGGCGATGAAGGGCGAGGGGAGCCCTTGGAAGATATCCGTGTTGCGATGGATGATCGGCGAGAGTTTGCCGTGCATCTGGCGGTCGGCGCGGATGACTTTGCCGCCGAATTGCTGGCCGATGGACTGGTGGCCGAGGCAAACGCCCAGGACAGGCTTCTTGCCCGCAAAGGTTGCTATGAGCTCGAGACTTACACCGGCCTCGGTCGGCGTGCAGGGCCCCGGGGAAATCAGGACGCGGTCGGGGTTCAGCTTGACGGCCTCCGCCGGGGTAAGCTCGTCGTTGCGGAAGACCCGCATGGCGACGCCCAGCTGGCCAAAGTATTGGACCAGGTTGAAGGTGAATGAATCGTAGTTGTCGATGACGAGCAGCACTTTTGACAAACTTACCGTGCAATTGACAGGGGGTCAAGACCGGGGGCAGGGTGAGTTTGTCATCGCGAGACCAGCTGCTTCGGGCGTGGCGATCCGGCTGATGGATTGCTTCGTCGCCAAGCTCCTCGCAATGACAAGCCTATGACCGACCACTTCCAACTCATCCAGACCGACACAGGGACCGCGGCCCGACGGGGGCGGCTGACCACCCTGCATGGCAAGATCGAGACCCCTATTTTCATGCCGGTCGGCACCCAGGGGACGGTCAAGGCCCTGACTCCCGTGCAGATTCGCGAGGCGGGAGCCCAGATCATCCTCGGCAACACCTACCACCTGAACCTCCGGCCCGGCTCGGAGCTGGTCCGCGATCTCGGCGGGTTGCACAAGTTCATGGCTTGGGACGGACCGATCCTGACGGACAGCGGCGGATTTCAGGCCTTCAGCCTGGCGAAGCTCCGCGACATCCGCGACGATGGCATCGCCTTTGCCTCCCACATCGATGGTAAGAAGGTGTTCCTCGGCCCACGCGAGGTGATGGGTATCCAAGCCAATCTCGGCTCCGACATCGCGATGGTGATCGACGAGTGCCCGCCTTGGCCTTGCACGCGCGAGGAGTGCCGCCGGGCCGTCGACCGCAGCTACCAGTGGGCGCAGCAATGCAAACAGATCGCGACCGACAACGGTTTCCTGGGCGGCGGGCACCATGTGTTCGCGATCGCGCAAGGCTCGACCTTCGACGACCTCCGTCGCGAGGCGGCTGAGTCGCTGGCCGCGCTGGATTTCCCGGGCTACGCGGTTGGCGGCGTGAGTGTGGGCGAGCCCGAGCCCGAGATGCTCAAGCAGGTGGCGGCCACCACGCCTTTTTTGCCGGCCGACAAGCCGCGCTACACGATGGGTCTCGGCACACCGCCGCAGATCCTCAAGATGATCGCGCTGGGCGTGGACATGTTCGACTGCGTGCATCCAACGCGCGTGGCGCGGAACGGCGCGGCCTTCACGCCCGACGGCCTCATCAACCTACGCAACGAGCGCTACCGCACCGATGCCGCGCCGCTCGTCGAGGGGCTCGACAACTACACCTGTCGCAATTTTTCCCGTGCCTACCTCCGTCACCTCGTGATGGCCGGTGAGATCCTCGCCAGCACGCTGGTCAGCATCCACAACGTGCATTTCTACCTCGACCTCGTGGCGCAGGCCCGCGCCCACATCGAGGCTGGTGACTACGGCATCTGGCACCGGGCTTGGATCGCGCGTTACGAGGCGGGCGAGGCGGCGTTGACCGCGCAATAGGCAATCCCGCCCGGCGTCGCGGCGTGGGGATTCAGTCGCAGCTAGGGGGCGATCCCAAAGAAGCGATCAACGCGTTCGCACAGCCGTTCATAGCGCGCAGTGACTTCGGGCGGGACGCCCCAGATGATGCGCCCTTGGTAGTTTAGGGTCGCGGCCACGGTGATGGCACTGGCCCAGAGGGTGGTCAGCACAAACAAAATTTGGACGGGACGCCGCCAGTTGAGCGCAGCCAGTCCGTAGGCCCCGCCACAGACGAGAAAAGGCACGAAGTCTCCGGTATAGCGTTCGGCGGTCGCGACGGCGGCGCACAAGGCCGTGCCTGACACCACGAACGACAGCCAGAGGGCCGCGACGGGATGGCGGGCGGGCGGGCGGCGCCAGGCCGCCCACAGGCTCCCGGCGGTGGCCAGAAGGAAAAGCCCCGTCATGCCGACGGGCAGGGCCAGCGTATAGTCCGAGATGTCCAGCTTGGCCCCGGGATACTGCCCGGTTGGCAGGGTTTCCGGCATATAGAGCCAGGGGAATTCCGGGCGAACAACGGCACGCGGGTGCAGAAAATACGTAGCGAGGCCATAGGGGATGTTGGAGAGATGAAACTGCCGGCTATCGATCCGGGCGAGGCGGGCGCTGTCGTATTGGCTGTTCAGGCGCAGCGGGCAGCCCTCGATCGTCCCGAATTTGATGTAACTCAGGACGCTGAAACTGCCGACGCCGAGGCCGGCGAGCACGGCGATGAGGAGTGGTCGCCGGAGAAGCCCAAACCGGCGGGCGCGCAGGTCCGGCCACGCCTGGTAAAGCACGCAGGCGGCGAGCAGCAGCAGGGCAAACAGCCCGGTGGTGGCGCGAGCCTGGATCGAGAGCACCCCCAGGGCCAGTCCGCCAACCCACCAGCGGGACGCGGGCCGGACGACGTGGCGGAGCGAACACCAGCCCGACCAGACGGCACACGTCAGGCCACAAAGAATCGCCTCGTGGTAGGCAAAGGTTCTGCTGCCGAGGAAGAACGCCGTGCTGCCGAGCCCCACGTGCAGGGTGAAGAGGATCGTCTCGCCCGGGGCCGGTTCGGGCCTCTCCGGGCGAAGCAGGCGGACCGCATCACGGAGCACGGCATAAGAGCCGGCGAGCAAAGCCAGGTAGTAGACCAGCATGGCGGCGCGGCTCACGTCGCCGAAAAACAGGCCGAAGATTATCCCCGGCAGGCGGAACAGCGCCGGGGTGGGGCCGAAGTAACCGTAGGCCTTGCCTTCGATCAGGAACGCCTCGCCGCTGAGGCTGCCAGCCGGGACATCGAGCCGGCCATGCAGCAGACTGACCGCTTGGTGGTCGTAGAAACGTCCGAACACCTCAGGTGCAACCAACCGGAATGTGCCGCTGGTCATCATGGCGGTGAAAGCGATCGCGCACAAAAACGTGGTGAGCAGGAAGGGCCGGTGGAAGCGCAGTCCGGCGCGGATCTTCGCTCCCGCATGTCGGAGAGGCGTGGGGGAAAGGCGTGCCGCGCATTGCCCGGTCCACGCGACCGCGATACTCAGCAACAGAATGCCGGCGAGCTGCCACCGGCCCCACCGGAGCCAATGAACCAGGCGGCCCACCGGACCCGCCGGGGGCGTTGCCTCGGGCCGCAGTATCCCGCGGAACCGCGGCCCGCAGACGGCGCCGCCTACGGGATTTTCTCCAAACCACGCATATCCCGCCGGCCGATAATAGTAGGCGACCGGACCGGACAACACCAGCCGGCCGTCGAAAATGACCCGGATGCTTTCCGGTGGGGCCCCGGCGTTGGTGGCGGTCGCGGCCAGCGAAGGCAGCTCAACTTCCAGCGAATAGCGCTGGCCCGGCGTGATGGTGATGGGCCGGGAAACCGGCCCGCCGCTGCCCCAGCTGTCATACTTGAAGGCAATCGTGCGGGTGTCCCGGTATTCGACGGCCAAAAAATCGGCTTCGTCCGTCCGTCCGGTAACCACCAGCGGGTCGGCTTCCCCGGCTTGGCCGGGCTTGAAGGCGATGGTGAATCGCTGCGGACCGATCGGAGGCGGGGAATAGCTCCAGGCGCAGGCAAACATGAGCACCAGGCATATGCCGCCGCCGACGCCCCATGGTGAAAACCGATTCATCGTCCGGCGGACAGTGCCGGCTTGGGGTGTGCGTTCGCGAGGCCCGGGTAGATCGGGTCAATCCCGGACGAGGACGCGAGGACCGGCTCGATTGGGAAAGCCTTGTGACCGGTAACCATTGGGCTGAATGTGGGTCAGGTCTTCCTCTGGGCAAGCGATTACTCCGTCTCAGGGATATCCCGAGGAGGTTCGCGCACTGGAGACTCGCCAAGGTGCGGGTGATTCTTCTCACTCTAGGCTTACTTTATGCGCATTCTCATCACCGGCGGCGCGGGCTTTCTTGGCAGCCACCTTTGCGACAAGCTCATCGCCCAGGGCAACGACGTCATCTGCCTCGACAATCTTTTCACCGGCAGCAAGGGCAACATCGCCCACCTGATCGGCAACCCTAACTTTGAGTTTGTCCGGCACGACGTCATCGACCCTTTCAAGTATGAGGTCGACCAGATCTACAACCTCGCCTGCCCGGCTTCGCCGCCCCACTACCAGTTCAACCCCATCAAGACGACCAAGACGTCGGTCATGGGCGCGATCAACTGCCTCGGCCTCGCCAAACGCGTCAAGGCCCGCGTCTTCCAGGCCAGCACCTCCGAGGTCTACGGCGACCCGGCCGTCCACCCGCAGCCCGAGAGCTACTGGGGCAACGTCAATCCCATCGGCCGCCGCTCCTGTTACGACGAGGGCAAGCGCGTCGCCGAGACGCTCTTCTTCGACTACCACCGCGAGAACAAGGTGGATATCCGGATCGTCCGCATCTTCAACACCTACGGCCCGCGCATGCACCCGAACGACGGGCGCGTCGTCTCCAACTTCATCGTGCAGGCCTTGAAGGGCGAGAACATCACCATCTACGGCGACGGCCAGCAGACGCGTTCCTTCTGCTACGTTGACGACCTGCTCGAGGGCTTTGTCCGCCTCATGGCGCAGACCGAGACCGTTGGTCCGGTGAACATCGGCAACCCCGGAGAGTTCACGATGCTCGAGCTGGCGGAGAACGTCCTCAAGCTGACCAAGAGCAAGTCGAAGATCGTCCACAAGCCGCTGCCGGCCGACGACCCGAAGCAGCGGAAGCCCGACATCACCCTTGCACAGAAATATCTGAAGTGGGAGCCCAAGGTCCCGCTCGCCGAGGGCCTCAAGAAGACCATCGCCTACTTCAAGACGAAGGTCTGAAGAATTATAGGGGCGCCCGCTTGCCGGCGGATTGCAACGCGCGCGAACAACGGCACGGCGGCAAGCGCCGGCCCTACAATCGGAAAGGCCCTGAATGAGGGGATGAGGCCGAAGGCCTCGTTCCACCATTCGCGATGGCATAAGGGTTGCTTGATCGTGTCATGCACCGTCTCAGCCGCCTCGTCCTGGTTTTCATTTTTTCCATTCCCGTCCTCCGCGCCGCCGAATTGATCCGCCCCAAGGTGATCGTCGTGGCGACCTTCGAGGTCGGCGCGGATACCGGCGATGCGCCGGGTGAATTTCAATACTGGGTCGAGCGTGAGAAGCTCACAGGCTCCCTTGATGTGCCCGGGCTCGATCACCCCGTGCGATTCAACGACCAGGGCGTCTACGGCGTCGTTTCCGGGACCACCGTCCGCTCCGGCCTGCAGATCATGGCGCTATGTCTCGATCCGCGTTTCGATCTCTCCCAGACCTACTGGCTCATCAACGGCATCGCCGGCGTGAATCCCCATGTCGCCTCCGAGGGCAGCGCGGCTTGGGCGCGGCATGTGATCGACGGCGACATCGCCTACGAGATCGACACCCGCGAGGCGCCGCCGGACTGGCCCTACGGGATCATGGCGCTGGGCAACAAGACGCCGTTGACGAAACCGGTCATTCCCGGCTGGGCGCCCAAGCCCATGCAATGGACGCTCAATCCCGCGCTCGTCAGCTGGGCCTACGGCCTGACGAAGGACACCGTCCTGCTCGACTCGCCGGAGGCCAAGACGCATCGCGCGCTCTACACGGGATTTCCCGCCGCGCTCGCGCCGCCCCGCGTGCTGATCGGCGACAGCTTCGCTTCCTGCCGCTACTGGCACGGCGCGGTGATGCAGCAGTGGGCGACCGACTGGACCAGGCTTTACACCGACGGCGAGGGCATCTGTGCGATGAGCAACATGGAGGACCATGGCATCGCCAACGCCCTCACCCGGCTCGCGGCGCTGAAACGGGTGGATTTTCAGCGGGTGCTCTTCCTGCGCACGGGTAGCAATTTCTCCATGCCGCCCGCCGGCCAGAGCGCCGCCGAGAGCATGGTGGCGGAATACGCCGGCGAGATCCCCGCGCTCGAGGCTGCCTACCGCGTCGGCAGCCCGGTCGTGCACGCGATCGTGGCGGACTGGGCGCATTTCTCAGTGCAGCCGCCGGCCGCCCCTCAGAAATAGCTGAGCCATGCCTCGCGCCGGCGGGCCTTCACGCCGGCGAACCACCGGCAGAGCGGGTAAAGGGCGGCGACGACGGCGATCCAGATGAGGTAAACCGTTGCAAGACCCACGCCCGAGCCCGCCGGTAGGACGCCCGCCGCGTTCCGTGCCACGACTGGCGAACCGAAACGGAGCGCGTTCAACAGCGCGCACAATCCGTGGATCAACGTTATGTGGACCACATAGTAGAAAAACGGCACCCGCCCGAAAACCTGCAGCGGCTTGAGCCGGACCCACGGGCGGCCTTCCAGCAAGCCTAGCAGCAAAATAGCCGGCCCCAGCGTCATCAGCAGGAAGCAGAGCGAGGGCGGATATTTCGCGCAATTGAGGAAGGACAACACGGTCAGGGTTTCGCCGGATTGCCGCGACCAGGGCCGGGGATCACCGTAGGTATTGCTGAACCGCAGCAGCACGAAGCCCGCGATCAATCCCAGGCCCAGGCCGACGAGCCATTTTTTCCGCAAGGTCGCGTCGAGTTCGAAGACCGCGCCGAAGGTGTAGCCTGCGGCCATCACGCCGAGCCACGGGACCAACGGGTAGGCCACGAGGAAATTGAAGGTGGGCGTCACGGGAATGACGCTTTGCACGTGCAGGACCTGCCAGAGCCAGGACCAGGAGCCCCACGCGGCCGGCTTGACGGAATCAAAGGCGTTGTGGCCGAGGATCAGGGCGAGGCCGAAACCTGCGACGACCCGGCGCGGCAGATGAATGAGCCCTGCCAGCACGATCATCGACCACCCCAGCGCCCAAAGGATCAGGCCCCAGTCGAAATGCAGCGGCAGCGTCCACGTCATCACCCAGTAGAGCACAGTCGTCTCGACCAGGATCAGCCACGCGCCCCGTGTCACCAGGAACCCCGACAGGCGGCCGAGGTTGCGGCCGCGACGGGCCGACAGGGAAACCGCGGTGCCGGCGAGAAAACAGAAGACAGGCGCACAGAAATGCGTGACCCAGCGCGTCAGGAAAATCGCCGGCGTGGTCTGCGCCAGATTTGTGGGGTCGATCCCGTGCACCGCCGGGTCGTGGAAGAAGTCGCGGGTGTGGTCCAGGGCCATGACGACCATCACGAGCCCGCGCAGGAGATCGACGGTTTCCACGCGGCGGGCGGGGACCGGGGGCGACGGGGCGGGGACGGCGTCGGACTTGTTCATGCCGGGGGGAGCGCCTCTTTGCTGGCGCGTTTTCTCCCGACCGGCGAGCCGGAATCGACGAACCGTAGCTGCGGGCCTCAGGGCCCGTGATGGGCACCGACGGAAGCGGGTGGCAAGGCCGTCTCGTCCTCCTCGAGCCGGGTCACGAGCACATCGACGCTCAGCTGGCGCTTGGCGGTGCCGCGGTAGGTGCCCTTCAGCGGAGAGACATCGGCGTAGTCGCGGCCGACCGCGACCTTGACGTAGTGGCCGTCGGCGAGGCGGTCGTTGGTCGGGTCCAGCCCGCACCAGCCATGTCCGGGAACATAAACCTCGACCCAGGCGTGGCTGGCCTGGGCGCCTTTCAGCTGGTCGGCCGGACCGTTGTAGAGATAGCCGCTGATGTAGCGGGCCGGGATCTTCAGGGCCCGACAGAGGCCGAGCATCACGTGGGCGAAATCCTGGCAGACGCCGGCGCGTGCGGCGAGCACGTCGCGCATGTGCGTGTGCACGTTGGTCGCGAGGGGCTGGTAGCGGAAATTCCGGTGGATGTGACGCATGATCGCCTGGGCGGCCTGCCAGGCGTCCGTCTGACCGTCGGTGGCGTCAAGCGCGAGCCGCCAGAGCTCGGCACCGACCTCGACGTAGGTGCTCGACTGCAGGAAATCATAGCAGCGGTCCAGCCGCAGGCACTGGCCGATGTCCGCGAGCGGGGCGGGCTTCACGTCGGCCGGCAGGGCGGGCGTGTTGCCGGTGGTGACGACGGAGTTGGCCTCGACGCTGAGTTCGGTGTGCGGCTCGGTGACCTCGAAGAGGTGCACGTAGTTGAGGTAGAAATCGAGGTAGTGCGACAGCCGCGCGGTCGGCAGGATCTTCAGCACGAAGCTCTGGCAGGCCTGGTTGCCCGTCGTGACGGGCTGGAGGCGCGCCTCGTTGAAACTTTCCCGCACCGCCGCTCCATATTTGAAGCGGGTGCGGTGGAGGACATGCAGTTTCATGACGCGCGGTCGGGGGCGGATTCGACGGGCTCACCGCAGACTGGCTGGCGGCCGGTCTGCTGTTGTTGTTCCTCCTGCTGGTGGAGTTCATGCTCCTCGGGCAGCTGGAACGGCTGGAAGATGTAGGCCTGGAAGAGGGCGTCGCCGATGGAGTTCAGCTTCGCCTGCGCCACGTCGATGTAGGTGTGGAGCCCGATCTCGAAGACGTCGTCGACGGTGCTGAACTGCAGTTCGGCGAGCAGGCGGCCCGCGAGCTTCTCGGCGTCGTTGCTGAAGCGGCCCTCATGCACGCCGGAGATGCGGCGCAGCACGGTGTTCAGGTGGCGGACGGAGAAACGGACGGAGCGCGGGAACTCGTCCGAGAGGAGCAGGAGTTCGGCCACGAGCGCGGGCTGCACCTCGGCGCCGTGGAGGGCCTTGTAGGCGTCCCACGCGCTGCAGGAGCGGAGCACGGCGGACCAGCCGAGGGCCTCGGCCTGGGTCGGGGTGGAGGGAGCGCCCTTGGCGGGCAGGGAGGCGTGGCGGACGTCGAGGATGCGTGAGGTCTTGTCGGCGCGCTCGAGGTAGCGACCGGCCTGCATGAAGAACCAGCCCTCGTTGCGCACGACGGTGGCGTCGGTCAGGCCCTGGAGGAGCAGGGAGCCGTTCTTGATGGTGAGGAAGAAGTCGGACGGGCTTTCCTTCCAGAGCTTGGCCGCTCGCGGGGAGTTGAGAAAGAGGTAGAGGCGGTTGATCTCCTCCCAGAGCTCGACGGTGATCTGGTCGCGCACCATGCGGGCGTTCTCGCGGGCGGCGGAAACGGACGAGATGATCGAGTTCGGGTTCTCCGCCTGGAAGACGAGGAATTGCGTCACGCTCTGGCCGGTGGCCCTTTCATGCATCCGGCGGAAGAGTTCCTCGTCGCCGGAGCTCTGGACGATGGGGATCCAGTGGGCGGCGAGGGCGGCATCGTCGAGGTTGCGGAAATCAAGGAGGAGCTGGAGATTCACGTCCACGAGGCGCGCGATGCTTTCGGCGCGCTCGATGTAGCGACTCATCCAGTAGAGGGAATTGGCAACGCGGCTTAACATGGAAGAATGGGCTTAATGGTTGCCGTAGAGGACCCAGGTTTCCTTGCTGCCGCCACCCTGCGAGGAGTTGACGACGAGTGAGCCCTTGCGGAGGGCGACGCGGGTGAGGCCGCCGGGGATGACGACGGTCTTCTCGCCGTAGAGAATGAACGGGCGGAGGTCGATGTGGCGGCCGGCGAAACCCTCGCCGTCGCAGTGGGTCGGGTGGCGCGAGAGGGAGATCATCGGCTGGCCGATGTAGTTGCGCGGGTCGGCCTCGATGAGCTTCCGGAATTTCTCCCGCTCGGCCTGCGTGGCGTGCGGGCCCATGAGCATGCCGTAGCCGCCGGCCTCGTTGGCGGCCTTGACCACGAGCTTGTCGAGGTTCTCGAGCATGTATTTCTTGTCCGCGTCCTCGCTGGCGAGGTAGGTCTCGACGTTCGGCAGGAGCGGTTCCTGGTCGAGGTAGTATTTGATGATGCGCGGGACGAAGTAATACATGACCTTGTCGTCCGCCACGCCCGTGCCGATCGAGTTGGCGAGGGACACGTTGCCGGCGCGGTAGGCGTTGACGAGGCCCGGGACCCCGAGGGCGGAGTCGCGGCGGAAGACCGTCGGATCGAGGAAGTCGTCGTCGATGCGGCGATAAATGACATGGACCGGCTGCAGGCCCTTCGTGGTCCGCATGTATACGTGCTGGTCGCGCACGAGGAGGTCGCGGCCCTCGACGATCTCGATGCCCATCTGGCGGGCGAGGTAGGTGTGCTCGAAGTAGGCGGAGTTGTAGGCGCCGGGCGTGAGCAGCACGACGTTCGGCTCGCCCACGCCGTTCGGGGCGATGTAGTTGAGCATCTTGAGCAGCTCGGTGGAGTAGTTCTCGACCGGGCGCACGCCGCCGGCCTCGAAGATCTCGGGAAAGGTGCGCTTCAGCGCGCGGCGGTTCTCCAGCACGTAGCTGACGCCGGAGGGACAGCGGGCGTTGTCCTCGAGGACGAGGTAGTTGCCCTTGTCATCGCGGATGATGTCGGTGCCGCAGATGTGAATGTAGATGTCGCGCGGCACGTTGCAGTTCACGAACTCGCGCCGGAAATGTTTCGCCGACATCACGTAGTGGGCGGGGATGGTGCCGTCCTTGATGATGTTCTGCTCGTGGTAGATGTCGTGGAGGAAGAGGTTGAGCGCCGTGATGCGCTGCACGAGGCCGGCCTCGAGCTTCTCCCACTCACCGGCCGGGATGATGCGGGGGACGAGGTCGAAGGGGAAGATGCGCTCCGCGCCCTTCGAGTCGCCGTAGACGTTGAAGGTCACGCCCTGCCGCAGGAACGCCAGGTCGACGGCGCGGCGCTTGGCCTCGAAGTCCTCGGCGCTGACCGCCGCGAAGTGCTTGAGGAAATGCTTGTAGTGCTGCCGGACGGAGCCGTCGTCCGCGATCATCTCGTCGAAAAACGCCCCGGTGGCGTATTGGCGGAAGGGTTCGGGCAGGGCGGCGGCTATGGCGGAACGGGTGGAGGAGCGGGGAGTGGCCATGCTGGGGGAGGACCTTACCGATAGCAGGCGGCGTGCAAACCCCGAAATTATCTTATGACGACCCTTGCCTAGGAGCGGTTTGCGGGAGCAAATCAGGCGATATTTTGTCGTTTGCCAACCCCGCAGCCGTAGTTTTCATTCGTCCCCTTAAATGCTCAGCTTCTTCCTTCAGAAATTCTCCGGTAGGCATCATCGCAAATACGTTGAAAAATGCCGCCCGGTCGTCGCGCGCATCAACGAGTTCGAAAAGCAATACCAGTCGCTCACCGACGAGCAGCTCCGCGCCAAGACCGACGAGTTCCGCGCCCGCGTGGCCGGGGGCGAGTCCCTCGACTCGATCCTGCCCGAGGCCTTCGCCGCGGTGAAAAACGCCGCCCGCCGCCTCTGTGGCCGCAAGGTCGTCGTCTGCGACCATGAGCTGACCTGGGACATGGTCCACTTTGACGTCCAGTTGATCGGCGGCATTACCCTCCATGAGGGCCGCATCGCCGAGATGGCGACCGGCGAGGGCAAGACCCTCGTCGCCACGCTGCCGCTCTACCTCAACGCCCTCACCGGCAAGAACGCCCAGCTCGTCACCGTCAACGACTACCTCGCCCGCCGCGACTCCGAGTGGATGGGACACCTTTACAACTTCCTCGGCATCACGGTCGGCTGCATCCAGCAGTCGATGCACTCCGACATCCGCCGCGAGATGTATGGCCGCGGCATCACCTACGGCACCGCCTCCGAGTTCGGCTTCGACTACCTCCGCGACAACGGCATGGCCACCCGCAAGGAGGACCAGGTCCAGCGCGACCACTTCTACTGCATCGTTGACGAAATCGACTCCATCCTCGTCGACGAGGCGCGCACCCCCCTCATCATTTCGGGTCCGGCGCCCATCGAGCGCGAGCAGCCTTTTACGCGCCTCAAGCCCGGGGTCGAGCAGCTCGTCAGCGCCCAGCTCCGCCAGATCAACCACCTCGTGAAGGACGCCGGCGATCTCCTCGCGAAGGCCGACGCCAAGCCCGAGGAGAAGCAGGACGCCGCGATGAAGATGCTCCAGGTCAAGCTGGGCATGCCGAAGAACAAGCAGCTCCTCCGCCTCCAGGAAAACCCGGAATGGCGCAAGCTCCTCGACAAGACCGATGTCGAGATGCACTCCGACTTCAACAAGGAGGAGCTCTACAAATACAAGGAGCAGCTCTTCTTCGTCATCGACGAGAAGAACCACCAGGCCGACCTCACCGAGGTGGGCCGCAAGAAGCTCCGCCCGGACGACCCCGACGCCTTCGTCCTCCCTGACCTCGCGACCATCTTCATCGACATCGAGAAGGATACCGCGATGTCGCCCGAGCAGAAGGAGCAGGCCAAGCGCGCCGCCCAGCAGCGCTACGAGGTCGTCTCCGAGGACATCCACGCCCTGTCCCAGCTTCTCCGCGCCTACTCGCTCTACGAGCGCGACGTCGAATACGTCGTGCAGGACGGCAAGGTCGTCATCGTCGACGAGAACACCGGCCGCATCATGTCCGGCCGCCGCTGGTCCGACGGCCTGCACCAGGCGGTCGAGGCCAAGGAGAACGTCACCATCGAGCGCGAGACGCGCACCTACGCGACGGTTACCATCCAGAATTACTTCCGCATGTATGAGAAGCTCGCGGGCATGACCGGCACCGCCGAGACCGAGGCCAGCGAGTTCAACGAGATCTACCGCCTCGCCGTCACCCAGATCCCGACGAACCAGCCCTGCATCCGCATCGACCGGAACGACTCCATCTTCAAGACCCGCCGCGACAAATACAACGCGGTGGTGAAGCAGATCCAGGAGGCCCAGACCCGCGGCCAGCCCGTGCTCGTCGGCACCGTGACCGTCGAGCAGTCCGAGGTGCTCAGCCGTATGCTGAAGCGCGCCGGCGTCATCCACACGGTCCTCAACGCCAAGTTCCACCAGCAGGAGGCCGAGATCGTCACCCGGGCCGGCCACCGGGGCTCCGTCACCATCGCCACCAACATGGCGGGCCGCGGCACCGACATCAAGCTGGGCGAGGGCGTCCGCGAACTCGGCGGCCTTTTTGTCGTCGGCACCGAGCGCCACGAGTCCCGCCGTATCGACCGCCAGCTGCGCGGCCGCTGCTCGCGCCAGGGCGACCCGGGCACGACCAAGTTCTTCCTCTCGCTCGAGGACGACCTCATGCGCCTCTTCCTCCAGGGCAACCTGGCCTCCCGCATCATGGAGGGCGCCATGGCCGAGGGCGAGGAGCTCGAGCATTCGCTGCTCAACCGCTCCATCGAGTCCGCGCAGAAGAAGGTCGAGCAGCAGAATTTCTCGCAGCGCAAGCGCCTCCTGCAATACGACGACGTGCTCAACAAGCAGCGCGAGGTCATCTACGGCATCCGCAACGGCGCGCTGCACAGCGACCGCCCGAAGGACGTCATCTTCGAGATGATCGAGGAGGAGCTCGCCGCCCGCCTCGAGACCGCCGGCTTCGGCGAGAAGGGTGGCGCGACCGCCGTCAGCATCGAGGCCCTGGTGGGTTGGCTGAACTCTCATTTCCCCCTCAGTGCGAAGGTCGACGAGATCCCGGCGAACGGCGACCTGGAGACCGTGCTCAAGCATCTGGTCGAGCGCATCACGAAGGCCTACGCGCTCAAGGAGTCCGTCGAGGACCCCGCTGCGCTGGGCGGCCTTGAGCGCTACATCGTCATCAACGCCATCGACCACCACTGGCAGGAGCACCTGACCGAGATGGAGGAACTACGCCGCTCCATCGGCCTGCGCAGCTACGGCCAGAAGGACCCGCTCAACGAATACAAGGCGGAGGCCTTCACCTTCTTCGAGGAGCTGATGAACAACGTCCGGCTCCAGATCTGCACGAGCCTCTTCCGCTCGGCGACGAACCGCGACGCCTTCGAGAACCTCTTCGCCATCCTCTCGCGCTCCGCCCGCCTGCAGGGCCCGGCCTCCGCGCCGCCCACGGCGCTCGCCGCCGCCTCCCAGGCCGCCGCGCCCGCCGATGCCGCGCCGGCCCCGGCCGAGGAGGAGATCAAGCTCCCGGCCGTCACGGTCCGCCGCGAGACCCCAAAGGTCGGCCGCAACGATCCGTGCCCCTGCGGCAGCGGCAAGAAATACAAGAACTGCCACGGCGCGAGCTGATGCGATGACGGCCGAGCCGACATCCGCGCCCGATCCCTACGAGCCGGTCCCCACGCTCTGGCAGCGCCGCCCGCACCTGGGTTGGATGCTGGCGGTGTTCGCGCTGACGGCATTCCTGACCTACGCGACCTTCCCGCCGCTCAACGTTGGGGACGCCGGCTACGCCTTTGCGATCGCCGCGGTGCTCTGGGCCTACCGCAATCCGCCGTTCAAGCTGTTTGTCTGGACCGTGCTCAGCGCGCAGGTCGTGGCGTGGACCATGTTGCTGTGGTGGCTGGGCAATGTCGCCTTCATCGCCCCGCTGCTGCTCGGGCCCTTCGTCGGCCTGCTCACCGGTCTCTGGTATCTCGCCGTCTGGTGGGTCGTCCCGAAGCTGCGCGGACACCAGACGGTCATTCGCATCCTCGCGCTCCTGGCGCTCGCAGGCCTGTGGGTGATGCTCGAGTGGGTCCGCACCGTCCTCTTCGGAGGCTTCCCCTGGCTGCCCCTCGCCGCGAGCCAGTGGCAACGCCCCGTTGTGCTCCAGACCGCGGCCTACGCCGGGGCCTGGTCGGTGTCGTTCCTGCTGATCTACTTCAACCTCGCCGGCGCCGCCTACGCCCACCGGATCTTCTTTGAGGGCTACAGCGGGCTGCGCAAGCGCAGCCCCGAGTTCATGCTGGCCCTGACGCTGCTCGTGTCCGCCTCGTTCCCGTTCCTGCCGGACTCGATGAACGCCCAGCGCAAGCCGCTGGCGCGCGTCACCTTCGTGCAGCCCTACATCCCACAGAACGAGAAGTGGGACCAAGCCCGCGCGACGAGCGTGCTGCACACGATCGAGGAGGTCACCTTCCAGGCCAACGCCGCCGGCCGCGGGGACTTCATCCTCTGGCCCGAGGCCGTGGTGCCATGGCCGCTCTATCGCGATCCCAACGTCGCCCCCTGGCTTGAGTCGATGGCGCGGCGCACCGGCCGGCCGCTGCTCCTCGGCACGGTCTACACGGCGGTCGAGCCGGGCACCGGCGCCATGCAGTGGTTCAACGGCGCCTTCGTGGTCGACCCGCTGAAGGGTGTCGCGGCCGAGGGCTACGCGAAGCGCAAGCTCGTGCCATTTGGCGAATATATCCCGCTGCGCCCCGTGCTCGGCTGGCTGGACAAGGTCGTCCCGATCGGTGGCGATTTCCAGCGCGGCACGGACGCGAAGCCCCTGCTCGTGCCGGTCCGCACCGGCCAGGTGCGCGTCGGCACGCTGATCTGCTACGAGGACGTGTTTCCGCAATATGCCGTCGAGAGCGCCCGGGCCGGGGCCGATGTGCTCGCCGTGCTCACCAACGACGCCTGGTATGGCGAGGGTGGGGCCGCCTACCAGCATGCGGCCCACTCGGTGCTCCGCGCGGTCGAGACACGGCGTCCCGTGCTGCGCGACGGCAACGGCGGCTGGAGCGGCTGGATCGACGAGTTCGGCAACATCCGCGCGACCTTGGTGGATGAGGACGGCAGCATCTATTTCCGCGGGCACCGGACCATCGAGGTCACCCGCGACGCCCGCTGGAAGGACCGGTTGAGCTTCTATGCGCAACACGGCGACTGGTTCCTGCTCGTCTGCGCCGGCCTGTCCGTGGCCGGTTACTATATGGTGCTGACACTGCGTCCGGTCCGGGTGCGTTTGGATCAGGAACCCGGATTGTAGCAGCCCTTTGACGTGGCGAGGCGGGTTTTCTGGGGTGTTTTCCCCGGATGCGGGCTGCTCGTGATGAATTTCTCAAGTGGGGTCCAGTCGCGCCGATTATAGGCCCCATATGCAGCCGAACATCCAAAAATTCCACGCTTCGCTTGTCCTGGTTTCATTGCTTGCCCTCCCGACCGTCAGCCTGCGGGCCGACGAGAAGAACGAGCCTCCGGTGCCGGTGCGCACCGTCGCCCCGGACATTCCGTCATCCTTTTCCCGCAGCGGCAACACGACCGGCCTGGTGACCGTCCGTTTCCTCGTCGATGAGAAGGGCGCCGTGCAGGAAGCCACCGTCGAGAAGTCCTCGCACCATGAGCTCGAGGAGTCGGCGCTCAAGGCCGTCCGCAAGTGGCGCTTCAAGCCGGCCATGAAGGACGGCACCCCGGTGGCCGTCCACGTCTCGATCCCGATCAAGTTCGAGGTCGAGTAAGCGACCGCGGCCGTTCTTTCCCTCCTTTCAACCCCCTGCTCCACTTTTTATGTCCAAGGTCAGCCTCACGGTCGGCAAGAAGATCACCATCGGTTTCGTCGTCATCATCGGCCTGCTGGCCGTCATTGCCGGCGTCTCGCGCTACGCGCTGACCGCGGCCGGGCGCAAGTTCCAGCTCTTCTCCGCCAGCGCCGCCGAGTCCCACACGGCGGTCACGCTCGAGACGGCCATGACGGCGCTGAAGGTGCAGGTGAACGACTTCCTCGCCAGCGGCTCCGCCGAGAGCAACCAGGCCTACCTGGCGGCCTACAAGAGCCTCGTGGAGGAGATCACGGTGGCGGAAAAGAACATCACCGAGCCGGAGCGCGCCCGCCAGATCGCCACCGCCAAGGAGCTGCTCACCCGCTACCACCAGACCTTCCTCAGCCTCGTCGAGAACAACAGCCAGCGCACGTCCGTCGAGGACACCGTCCTCAAGCCCCGCGGCCTCGAGATCAAGGACAGCCTGCAGGAGATGATGTCCGAGTCCAAGAAGTCGGGCGACATGAACAGCGCCTTCCGCGTCGCGAACTCGCTGCGCTCCTTCTTCGAGTGCGGCACGCAGATCGCCACCTTCCTCAAGACCTCGAAGGCGGAGGACGCCCAAGCCGCCCGCGACTCCCTGGCCTTTGTCACGAAGCAGATTGAGCTGATCGAGAAGGACCAGGTCGAGATGGAGAAGCTCGACGAATCCCTGAAGGACGAGAAGAAGACCGCCCGCCTCGTCACGCTCAAGCAGGCTGCCGTCGCCTACGGCCAGGGCATCGAGCGCGTCGTCGAGTCCAAGCGCAAGCGCGACGAGCTGATCGCCAACGGCATCAACAAGATCGCCCCCGAATTCACCGCCACCATGGCCAAGCTCAGCCAGTCGGTGCATGACTACCAGGACGAGATCGAGACCGGCATCCGCGCCAGCCAGCGCCAGAACGAGATCGTGGTCCTCAGCATCACCGTCATCGGCGTCGTGTTCGGCGTGGTCGCCGCCTGGATGGTCATCCGGGGCGTCACCCGGCCCATCCGCGCCATCGCGGTGCACCTTGCCAGCGAGTCGGAAAAGACCAAGGAGTCCGCCATCCAGGTCGCCCAGGCCGCGCTCACGATGGCCGACGGCGCCAGCCAGCAGGCCGCCGGTCTCGAGGAGACCAGCTCGACGCTTCACGAGATCTCGAGCATGACGACCCGCAACTCGGAGAACGCGCAGAACGCCAAGCGCCTCGCCCAGGAAGCCCGCCAGACGGCCGACGCCGGTGCCACCGATGTCGAGCAGATGAAGGCCTCGATGAGCGCCATCCAGGCGTCGAGCAGTGAAATTTCCAAGATCATCAAGACGATCGACGAGATCGCCTTCCAGACGAACATCCTCGCCCTCAACGCCGCCGTCGAGGCCGCCCGCGCCGGCGAGGCCGGACTCGGTTTCGCGGTCGTCGCCGACGAGGTCCGCAGCCTCGCGCAGCGCTGCGCCGCCGCGGCCCGCGAGACCAGCGACAAGATTTCCGATTCCACCGAGAAGAGCACCCAGGGTGCCCGCATGAGCGAGAAGGTTGCCACCAACCTCTCCGCCATCGTCGAGCGCATCCGCCGCCTCGATGAGATGGTGGCCGAGATCGCCCAGGCCTCGCACGAGCAGAGCAAGGGCATCACGCAGGTCAGCGAGTCCGTGAGCGGCATCGACAAGATCACGCAGAGCAATGCCGCCCTCTCGCAGCAGTCCTCCGCCTCCGCCGAGGAGCTCAAGACTCAGTCCGAGCAGGTCCGCCAGGCGGTCGCCGAGCTGATGAGCCTGGTCGAGCATTCCTCTTTCGGGGCCACCGAGGCCGCCCCCGTGGTGCATGCCGCCGCGCCGGTGGCCCGCACCCGTCCCGCGACCCGCCAGCCCGCCGCCGCCCGCGTGCCGATCCAGAGCCGGCAGCCGCAACCCGCCACGCACGTCAGCGCCAAGGAGGCGGCCGGTGCCGATTTCTTCAACGACATCGGCAAGGGCTGAGCCCGATCCAGCATCGCTTCACCGAAGGCCCGCCCACCGGCGGGCCTCTTTATTGCCGCGGACGCAATGCCCCGAAGCTTGCTTTGGGTTGGATTGTAGCCGGCCTCGCTGAGGCCGGTCCAGCCCTCGCCAAGGCTTCGGCTGACAGGCCGGGGTCAGCGACCCCGGCTACAGGGTGCAAGTGATCAAATGCCCCGGAGCCGGCAAATCCGATTGAACCCCAAGGGGCTCGCCCTACGCTGCGTTCCGTCGGGAGAGACTCCGGGCCTGGGTTTTTCCGCGACAACTTTTTCGGTCAGGTGGTTTATCTCACGATCAGCCAACGCTTGCCTTTTTACTTCGGTGAAAATCCCCAATCAATTTAGCCGCCGGCCCTTGTCGATTTTGATAAGCCAACGGCAGTTGGTTTAATCAACGTTATGCTTAAAGAAACTCCTGCATCTTTGCGCGCTTACTTCGCCTTAATAGCACTCTTGGCGGGATTTCCTGTCGTTGGCCAATTAAGTCAGGCAAAAATGGACGTAGGAAGTTTGGTAGTCGGCGTCGCGTTTTGCGGACTGTATGCGTTCGTTTCCATCCGCATGGACCATCTTCTCGCAAAACATCCAGGCTTTCTCAGAGGCGTTCTGATCTTCAATCTCTCGGTGAGTGCGGTGGTAGCAGCAATTGGTATTCTGAATGGTCAGGGTCTGTCGCAGGTGCCTGCCATAGTGATCGCTATGGCAATCACGGCGTATCTCTATCCGACAGTAGGGCGGCTCTCCCGAGAAGCGGCCGGAAATATTCCGAACAAGCATAACCAATCGACGCAGCCACCCCGAACGACGGGTGGCTGAATTCAACGTCTAGACAAAGACAACTCTCCGACCTTATGACCTCCACCCCAAATCGCATCTGGCTATTCCGCATCATATCACTCGGCGCCTTGACCCTTGTCACAGCCTGGCTTCTCCAAGTCGTCGATGCGCGCACGATCGCAAAGATGGATTCGATGCCTGCTGCGGCGTTCATCGATTACGAAAGAAACCACGTGCATGGGCATGGTTATTGGGCGATGTATCTCGGGGCCCTGATTATCGGTGCGATGTTTTTTGGCGCCGTTGAGCTGCTCAGCCAAGCCCTTAGAAACATCACACAGGATCGCGGTAATGCCTAACTCTTCGCATCCGCGGCTGGCCTCCGGCCGGCGCGGATGAAATCGACGTTCGGCCAAACAGGCGTCCCCCTAGTCGGCACGTGATCCAGGCACTCCTCTCAAGACCGCCTCAGGCCGAGCGACAGAAGGGATGCCCGGCTGGCGACCGTAGCCTGCGATGGCTCGAGACAGTAGACCGCCTCACGACCCGGCATGAACCACGGTCGCGTTTGACCGGATTCTGACAGGCGGCTGAGCCGCGGACCGGCTCGGCCCGGAAGAACCGGCTTTGGCGGCGGCCTGTTGCGCGCCGCCGACGAGCTTCTTCAGCTCAGTGACGGCCTCGTTCATGGCGAGTGCCTGCGCGTTCAGTTCCTCGGCGGCGGCGGCGCCTTCCTCGGCACCGGCGGCGTTGCCTTGGGTGACCTTGTCCATCTGGGTGACGGCGGTCAGCACCTGGCCGATACCCTGCGACTGCTCGGTGGAGGCGGTGGCGATCTCGGAGATGAGGGTGTCGACCTGACGCGCCTTGTCGACGATCAGGGTCAGCGAACTGGCGACCTTGTTGGAGATGGCGACGCCGTGGCCGCTCTTCTGGATGGAATCCTCGATCTTGTCGGCGGTTTCCTTGGCGGCCTGCGCGGAACGCTGGGCGAGGCCGCGGACCTCCTCGGCCACGACGGCAAAGCCGGCGCCGGCCTCGCCGGCGCGGGCGGCCTCGACCGCGGCGTTGAGTGCGAGGATGTTCGTCTGGAAGGCGATCTCGTCGATCGTCTTGATGATCTTCGCGATGTTGTCGGAGGAAGTCTTGATGGCGGTCATCGCGCCGGACATGGCGTCCATGTCGGCGGAACCGGCCTCCGCGGCGACGCGCGTCTGGTTGGCCAGTTCCTTGGCCTGGTTGGCCGACTCGGCGTTGCGGCGGGTCATGCTGGTGATTTCCTCGAGGGAAGCGCTGGTCTCCTCGAGCGAGGCGGCCTGCTCGCTGGAGCCCTCGGCGAGGGTCTGGCTCGAGCTGCTGACCTGGCCGGCGGCGGCGGCAACCTGATCGGAGCCGTTGCTGAGTTCGCCGGCGAGGCGGTTCAGCACCGTGTTGGTGCTGCGGATGATCAGCCAGGCTACGATGCAGCCTACGGCCATCGCGCTGATCAGACTGGCGAGAATCCAGCGTTTGCCGTCCAGCACGTCGGCGTCGATCGTCGCGCTGGCCGCCTTGGCCTGGGCGGTGCAGGTGTTGATCATGACGTCGATGGCGGAGATATAGTTCAGGTAAAGCGGGGTGAGCTTCGTCGTGAGGAGCTTGTCCATGTCGGCCGCAGCGGTAGTGCGGCTGAGCTTGATGAGTTCCGCCCGGGTGGTGGAATAAGCCTCGCGGGCCGCCATGATGGCGGCGAGTTGGGCCCGGTCTTCGTCGCTGTTGAAATACTGTTCGAGCTCCTTGTATTTGACCAAAGTGTCATCGCTGATCTTCTTCATGGTGGCTTCAAGGGCAGCGAACTGCGCCCCGTTTGACGGATCGGTCAGGGCATGGCGGTAGGTGTTGACCAGGTTCTCCTTCACGAGGGATCGGGCCTCTCCGAGGATGATCACCATCGGCAGGCTGTCCTGCGTGACCGCCGCCGTGGTCGCCTGCAAGGACACGATCCGCAGATAGGCGAAGGTGCCTAGCGCGGCGGTGATGACGAGTAGGGCGGCGAAGCCCGCGACGATACGTTGGCCGATGGTGAGCTGTTTCATGCGTGGAGAACACGATGACAAAGCACCGCTGCGTGCCAAAGCGGCACAGCGGATCGGAGCCCGTTTACGTGGATGCGTGCTACATCGGCCGCAAACCGGCCGGCTTTAGCGCACCCGCGGTAGGAATATTCCCTGGCTACGGTGCGAAAAGCACACAGACCGGTTGGGGCACCGTAACGGGCTGGCCAACCGCCGTCAGCCGGCCGGTGGCCGCATCCACGCGGAAGGTCGTCAGGCTGTTGCTCTCCATGTTGGCGCAGACGAGCCATTGGCCGTCGGGGGACAGGGAGAAGTTGCGCGGGTGCTTGCCGCCGCAAGGGGTGATCTCCACGAGCCGGAGCGTGCCATCGGGGTTTAGGGCAAACACAGCGATGCTATCGTGGCCGCGGTTGGAGGCGTAGACGAACTGTCCGTTCGGGTGCACGCGGATCTCGGCGGCGCGATCCGGGTCGGTGACCTTGAACCCGGCGGGCAGGGTCGTGGTGTGCTGGATCGGCTTGCCCGCGCCGGTCGCCGCGTCGTAGGCGCAGACGGTCACCGAGCCGTCGATCTCGCCCAGGATGTAGAAGAAGCGTCCATCCTTGGAAAACTTGGTGTGCCGCGGGCCGCTGCCGGGCGTGACGGTGATGAAGGCCGGGTCGTTCGGCGTCAGCGTGCCCTTGGCGGGGTCGAGCCGGTAGGAGAATACCCGGTCGAGCCCCAGATCGGCCACGAAGGCGAAGCGGTTGTCCGGCGAGATCGTGGCGGAGTGCGGGTGCGGTTTCTCCTGGCGCAGCGGGTTCGGCCCGAGCGGGCCCTGGTGCGGGATGAACGAGGCGACTTCGCCAAGGCGGCCGTCGGCCCCGATCGGGAAGGAGGCGACGTAACCGTTGCCGTAACTGACCGTGACGACCTCCCGTCCGGTGGCGTCGACCGCCAGGTGGGTCGTGCTGCCGCCGCCGGTGCCGCGGCTGTTCAGCAGCGAGATTTTTCCCGCGGCGGCATCGAAGGCAAAGGCCGCGACGCCGGCGGTCGTCTTGCCGTCGGGTGCCGGGCCTTCGCCGAGGGCATAGAGCACGCGATTGCCGGGGCCCCAGGCGAGGAAGGTCGGGTTGGGCGTCTCGGCGGCGAGCGTCGGTTCGCCCAGGGCGCCGGTGGTGGTGTCGAGGCGCACGGCGTAGATGCCGCGGCTGGCGCCGTCCTTGGGGGTGTAGGTGCCGAGAAAGATGAGTTGGCTGGAGGCGGACATGATCGAAGTGAAAGTAAGCGTGAGGGTGAGGAGAAACCGGCGGAGCGAGGTCATGGGGCGGGGAGTTTGTAGGAGCCTGCTTGCAGGCGATTCAGGACGTTGTTTGCAGGCGGGAGTTTCGAATCACCTGCAAACAGGCTCCCACCATAGGATGGAGAATCATCATGGCGCGAGTGCTTCCTTGAAATGCCGGCGACACATCGCGACATAACGGTCGTTGCCGCCGATCTCCACCTGTGCGCCTTCCTTCACCCCGCGGCCGTCGGGCCCGACGCGGAGGTTCATCGTGGCCTTGCGGCCGCAGTGGCAGATGGTCTTCAGCTCGATGAGATTGTCGGCGAGGGCGAGCAGCGCGGCGCTGCCGGGGAACAGCTGCGCCTGAAAATCCGTGCGCAGCCCGTAGCACAGGCAGGGGATGCGGAGCTGGTCGGCGATGTCGGTCAGCTGCTCGACCTGGAGGCGGGTGAGAAACTGCGCCTCGTCGACCAGCACGCAGGCGACCGGCTGCGCGGCGTGGGCGGACTTCACATGGGCGAAGATGTCCTCGTCGGGTTGCAGCGCCAGGGCCTCCGCCTCGAGCCCGATGCGGGACTTGATGCGGCCGACGCCGGCCCGGGTGTCGATGGCCGGCATGAACAGCAGGGTGCGCATGCCGCGTTCGTGGTAGTTATAGCTCGACTGGAGCAGCACGGTCGACTTGCCCGCGTTCATCGCCGAGTAGTAGAAGTAGACTTTCGACATGCGCGCCGAGCTAAGACGGCGCCCGCGGCCGAGGCCAATAAAAAAGCCCCGCCGGGAGGCGGGGCTTGTCAGGACGGAGGGTCGACCTCCCGGTCGACCGCGGCCCAGCTGGAGCTGGGCCCTCCACTTGTCAGCGCATCTTGGCGAAGGTCTTCGACAGCAGCTCGAGGTCGCTGGCGTTCTTCGTCTTCTCGCGGGTGTTGGCGATGAGCTTCTGCTCGAGCGCGTTCTTCGTCGGGCGGGTCTTGTTCTCGTAGAAGACGCCGAACTTCCCTGGCCAGGGCTCGGAGGCGAGGCGGAAGGCCGCGACCTCATCGGTCGGGTCGTGGCGCGCGGCGTCCTCGGGGGAACCGTCGTTCTTCTTCAGCTCGATCGTCTGCCACGCGCCGCCCTTGCGGGGGTTGGCGGCGTCGAAGGCGCCCTCGAAGAACTCGACGCACTCGGAGAGAATCTCGACGACCGAGAAGCCGTCGTGCTGCGAGGCCCGGAGCATCATGTCGACCATGTGGTTGACCTGCGTCGCGTGCGAGCGGGCGACGAAGGTGGCGCCGCTGTTGATGAGCGTGCGCATCGGGTTGATCGGCTGGTCGAAGGCACCCCAGGGGTCGGTCTTCGACTTGAAGCCGAGCGGCGACGTCGGCGAGGTCTGCTTCTTCGTCAGGCCGTAGACGGAGTTGTCCATGATGACGTAGGTCATCCGCGGGTTCTTGCGCGCGGTGTGGACGAGGTGGTTGCCGCCGATGGAGAAGCCGTCGCCGTCGCCGCCGAAGACGAAGACGTGCAGGTCGTCACGGCCGAGGCTGATGCCGGCGGCGAAGGGCAGGGAGCGGCCGTGGATGTAATGGCCGCCGTGGGTGTTGACGAAATACGGGAAGCGCGAGGAGCAGCCGATGCCGGCAAAGGTGACGATCTTCTCCTGCGGGTAGTTGAGCTTCTCGAGGACCTTGTAGAACGACGCGAGGACGGCGAAGTCGCCGCAGCCGGGGCACCACGTCGGGTGGTCGGCGACGAGGACCTTCTTGCTGAGCGGCGCGCCGGGCGCGGGGGGCGGGGTGGCGAGGGCGGTGGTGGACATGGGGTGGATTTTTAAGGGGTTCAGTTGCGGACGGGCATCGCGAGGACGCTTTGCTTGCGCATGCCGACGGAGGTGTCGGCGAGGCCGAGGGTCTTGGCGACGCGCTCAACGATCTCGCTGACCTTGTAGGTGAGGCCGTCGGTCTTCGTGATGCTGCTGATCGCGGGGTTGCAGGTGCGGGCCCGCAGGAGCGTGGCCAGCTGGCCGAAGCCGTAGAGGCCCTCGTCGTTGATCTCGACGACGATCACGTGCTTGTAGCGCGCGAAGGTCTGCTCGATGCCCGGGGCCAGCGGATGGATGTGGCGCATCTGCATGTGGCCGACCTTGGCGCCGGCGCCGCGCAGGCGGCCCATCGCCTCGCGGATCGGGCCGTAAGTGCAGCCCCAGCCGACGAGGAGGACGTCGCCGGACGTGTCGCCGGCCAGCTCGGGCGCGGGCAGCGTGGCGGCGAGGGCCTTGAGCTTGTCGCGGCGCTTGGCCGTCATCTTCATGTGCATGGCCGGGCTGGCGGTCGGGTGACCGAGCTCGTCGTGCTCGAGGCCGGAAACGGTCGGGTATTTGCCCGAACCCATCACGGAGCCCGGGGGCGCGTGGCGGGTGATCTCCCCGAGCGGGTAGGGCTTGAACTCCGCGGGACGCGGGTGGACGTCGGGCTTGGTCTCGCCCATGAGTTTCGCGAGCTCCGGCTCGGGGAAGGCCTCGATGCGGGTCGCGATGGCCTGGTCGGAGAGGATGATGACCGGCGTGCTGTATTCGCGGGCGATGCGGCCGGCCTCGAGGGCGAGGTAGAAGCAATCCTCGACGTTCTTCGGGGCGAGGACGACGCGCGGGCAGTCGCCGTGGCTGCCGTAGATCGCCTGCATGAGGTCGCTCTGCTCGATGTTCGTCGGCATGCCCGTCGACGGGCCGCCGCGCTGGATGTTGACGACGATGAGCGGCATCTCGGCCATCGTGGCCCAGCCAAGGGCCTCCATCTTGAGCGAGAGACCGGGACCGGAGGAACCGGTGATCGAGAGGTGGCCGCCGTAGGCGAAGCCGAGCGCGGTGGAGGCGGCGGCGATCTCGTCCTCGCACTGCACGAAGATGCCGCCGTATTTCGGCAGCTCGACGCGCAGGGTCTCCATGATGGAGGACCACGGGGTGATCGGGTAGGCGGCGCCGTGGCGGACGCCGGCGGCGATCAGGCCGTAGGCGAGGGCGGTGTTGCCGTCGGTCGTGACCTGCGGGCGCGCGCCGGCCACGGGGGCGGCGGATTTTTCAAGGCGGTAGCGGAGGTTTTCCGCGGGGTAGGCGTAGCCGGCGTCGAACGCGAGGAGGGCGTTGCGGACGATGTCCTCGTTCTTGCCGCCGAAGCGCTCCTTGATGAGCTGCGTCAGCTTCGGCACATCGAGGTCGAACATGCGGGTGAGCAGGCCGAGCACGTAGATGTTCTTGCCCTTTTCCTTGGTGGAACCGCCGACGGCTTCGACCGTGGCGCTGGTCATCGGGATGCCAACCGCCGTGATCTCCTTGTCCTCGGGATTCGGCGTGACGTGGTCGGTGTCGTAGAGCAGCACGCCGCCCGGCCGGAGCGAGGAGCGGTGGCTCTCATAGCTGTGCTGGTAGAAGGCCACCAGCACGTCGGCGCGGTCGCCGGACGAGAGGATCTCGCCGGAGCCCATGCGGACCTGGAAAATGGAAGGGCCACCGGAGATGGTGGACGGGATCGTCATGTAGGTCATGACTTCCTGATCGGAGCGGCCGGCGAGCCGGGCGAGGAAACCGCCGATGGCTTGGATTCCGTCCTGGGAGTTGCCGGCGAGCCGGATGACCACATCCGGAACGGTTGAGGGATTGGTTGATGGGGACGCGGAGCCGCCATCAGCCTGGGGGGTATTGGGGCTGACCATCCGCAGAGTATGCTTCAATTAGGCCGTTACGTAAAGGCCGGGCTTGCCCATCCCTCCGCATATCTTGCGACACTGCGCGGCTTTTGTTTCGGCGGGGCTATAAGAAAAAACCCCGGCCAAGGCCGGGGTGAAGTAGTTTTGCGAATGGAGGCGCCGCTCAGTCCCAGCCGATCTGCCGGCCCTTGTTCTGTTCCTCGAGCCAGCTCATCAGGGGTTTGTAGTATTCGACCATCGCGCGCGTCGAGAGATCCTCGCCGGTGGCCTCCTTCAGGATCTTGCGCCAATCCTCGGTGGCGCCCTTCTCCATGATGCTCTTCAGGAACGCACCGACCTCCTTGTTGCCGGAATAATTGCAGCTCTGCGGCGGCTGGTGGAGGATGTGTTTCGCGATGTAGTCGTTCAGCTGGTATTTGAAGACCTGCGCGATGGCGTAGCTGTAATAGTAGCAGGGCGTGTCGTTGATGTGCGTCTTCGTCGCCGGGTCGCACCACTCCTCGCCGCGCTCGGTCGGCGGCTCGATGCCTTGGAAGTCGCGGACGTATTGCCACCAGCGCTTGTTCCACTGGTCGGCGGGCAGGTTGCCGGCGTAGACGTCGTGCTCCCAGTGCGTCATCGTGCCGGAGGCCCAGTAGATGAACGGCACGCCGGGGCTGAAGGCGTCCTGCATGAGGAATGCGGTCTCGTCGGCCTTGAAGTCCGCGGGTAGCACGCCGACCGACTTCAGGTAGGGGACCTGCCGGGCGGCGAGCGAGGTGAGTTCACCGAAGCCCTCGTGGAACGCCGGGTTCGCGCCCGTGCGGAGCAGCGGGTCCACGTCGGGCCGCGTGTAGCTCATGAAATAGTAGACGTGGCCGAACTCATGGTGCGCCGTCGCGAACCACTCGGGATTCGCCTCGATGCTCTGCAGCGAGCGGATGTCCTCCTGCAGGTCGAGGTGCCACGCGGAGGCGTGGGTGTTCTTCTTGCGCTTGTCGCCCTCGGGCACGGGATAGAGGTCGGACTTGGCCCAGAAGGAATCGGGCAGCTTCGGGAAACCCATGCCGGTGTAGAAATTCTCGGCGCTGTGCGCCACCCACTCGGGTGTGCGGCCCTTGAAATACGGCGTCAGGTCGGCGGCCTCGATCAGGCCGCTCCATTCCTGGCTCCACCGGTTGTTGATCCAGTGCGCCGGGATCCGTTTCGGCACGGGCTGGTGGTATTTCTCGGCGAGCTTGTATTTCACCCACGTGTGCAGCTGCAGGTAGAGTGGGCGCAGGTCGCGCATGAAGTCGTCGTTCAGCTTCATCATCTCGTCGGTCGTCATGCCGTAGCCGGCGACCTGCAGCGCGAAGTAGTCCGGGTAACTCAGCTCCTGCGCCACGCCGTTGCGCAGGCCGCGGAGTTTCACGAGGCCGTCCTTGAGCGCCTTGCCCGATTCCTTCGAGGCTTCCCAGACCGCCTGGCGCTCGGCGAGGTCGGTGCTGGAATTGAGGAGGTTGTCGATCTGGTTAACCGTGATCGGCTTTCCGTTCAACTTGAACTCGAAGCCGTTCAGCGTGGAGTTTTGCGCCGTCTCGGCGGCGACGCGCGCGGCGACGAGGTCGGGGTTCGTCATCGGCACCTCGGCGGCGTTGAGCAGCACGTGCTCGAGTTCGCGGATCGTGACGGCGTCGAGCTCGTTGCGCTTCAGGAGGAGGGCCTTGGCCTCGTTGATGATGGCGGGATTGCCGTTGAACGCGGCGTAGGCGTTGCCGGCGACCTCGGCGGCGGCGTCGTGGATCGGGGAGACGTCGGTCACCGCGGCCCACTGGGCGTTGCTGTTGATGCGGACGAGGGCCTGGTAGCTGGCGTTGACGAGCGACAGGAAGCGGTTGGCGCGTTCCTGGGTCGGGTTGAGGTCGGCGGCCTGCACGAACGGCACGGCCAGCAGCAGCATCGCGACGGCGGCACTGCGGAGGGGGGATGTAACGCGAATCATGCCCGCGAGGTTACGCCGCCGAATCCGCCCTTGGCAAACCCGCAGCGACGAAGGGCCATCAAACCCGGATCAACGCCCGACCGCGATGCATCAGCCTCGGCCAAGTGTAACCCAATAGGTTACACGTGCCTCGGGCCTGGCGGCGCGAAAAGAGGGGCGGAGTGGGTCACGCCTCGTGGGTCGTCTCGGGCAGCCACCAGGCCCAGACGGCGGCGGCGAGGGCGAGGAAACTCGAGGCCAGCAGCGCCACGCGGAAGTCCCCGACCGGCGCGGCCCAGCCGAAGACGATCGAGGCCGCGGCGGCGGCCAGCCGGCCGACGTTGTAGCAAAAGCCCGCTCCCGTTGTCCGCAGCAGCACGGGAAATAGCGGCGGCAGATACATCGTGAAGAGCCCGAACACGCCGGAAAAAAATCCAGTCAGCGGAATCCAGAACCACGCCAGCTCGCCGAAGCCGCGCGGCACGGCGAAGGCCCCCGCCATGCTCCCGAAGAGCGCCCAGAACATCAGCGCGATGGCGCGGCGGTTCCCAATCCTTACGGCGAGCCAGCCGGCGAAATAGTTCCCGACGATCGACACCGCGATCATCACGAAGAACGCGCTCGGGATGAGCCGGTTGATCTCCGCCGGCGGCGCATCGGCCGCGGCCAGGACCTTGCGGAGGTGCTGTGACTGCCAGAAGATGAACAGCCACCACGCCGACAGGCTGAGCGCGCAGACGGCCGTCGTGTGGAACGTGGTTCGCGCCAGGTCGCCCCGGAAGAGTTCCCGCACGCCCGGGTTTTTATGATGAACCTTCTCCTCGGCCTTCTGCCAGGCCGCGGGTTCTGGCACGTGCTTCCGGATCCAGAAGACCAGCAGCGCCGGCAGGATCCCGACGAGGAACACGTAGCGCTCCGCCGGCGGATGCGGCAGTTGCGAGAGCAGCCACACGACGCCGGCCGCGACGAGGATGCCGAGGTTCACTCCGCTCTGCAGGACCGCCGCGAGCCACGGCCGCCACGCGCGCGGCCAGGTTTCGGCGAGCAGCGCGGAGCCGACGGCCCACTCGCCGCCGATGCCCAGCGCCGCGACGAACCGGAAAATCATGAGCTGCCACCAAGTCTGCGAGAAGGCGCAGAGCCCCGTGCAAAGCGCGTAGGTGAGCACGGTGAGCGAGAGCGCGCGGCTGCGACCGAGGATGTCTCCCAGCCGGCCGAAAAACGCGCCGCCGACGGCCCAGCCGATCAGGAACGCGGCCTGGATGTAGGCGCTCTTCTCCTTCACCGCCGGGTCGGCCGCGCTCGCGACGCCGAGGAGCGTCACGACGAGCGGCGCGGCGACGAGCGTGTAGAGATGCAGCTCCAGCCCGTCGAACATCCAGCCGAGCCAGGCGGCGATGCCGGACTTCCACTGCTGCGGGGAGACTTCACTGAGGCGCGTGGCCTCGCGCACCGGGGTAGGCTGCATGGGCCGCGAGCTTGCCGCGGCTATGATACGGGGCCAGCTTGGAATTATCGCGCTTTCCCGATAGGAGGACTATTGGGTGCTTTTCGTTGCAATGACACAGCGAAACCCGCGATCCGTAAAACGGGATGTTGGTGGCCCTTCGGCCCGATCTGCCGTAAGAAGGAAGGATTGCACGTTAGTAAGGTAGGAGCCGCCACGCAAAATCCCAGACGGGTTTCCTGGCTCGTAATTGTCCTCGCACCATTCCGCTACGTTTCCACTTAGATCATATAGTCCAAGTCGGTTTGGCGCGAAGCTCCCTACTGGTGCCGTGCGCGGAAACCGGTCCCGGTAACCCTCAATTGTATTCCACCTCACTGGCCAATCGCCATCTTCGGCTTCCGTGCCGGCATAGTTGCCTGCTCCGGGTGGAGGTGGCCATTGGTTGCCCCAAGGGTAGCGGAAGGAGCCCAAATTATCTTCCTGATTGGGTGGAATTGGGCGCACGCTGGAGAATGCAGATACGTGAGCATCCTTTTCCGCGGGTGTTTGATCAGGATCCTCGATCAGGCCTGCGGCTAGGCTCCACTCCGAATCGGTTGGCAGCCGATATGCCTGCGCTGAAGTGAGCAATCCAGCCTTTCTTTCCTTAGCTGTCAGCCATTCACAGAATGCCGTGGCGTCTTCCCGACTGATCCCGCAAACGGGATTTTTTGGTGTTTGAGTGAATCCTGGGTTTTCCCAATTTGCTCCCAGAGGCTCCCAGCCGGATGACGTCAAAGAGTAGACTCGTTGCTTGGCATCGTAGCCGGTGGCCATCACGAAAGCCTTAAAATCCTGCACGCGGGTTTCCCATATGGAAACGAGCACAGCGCTGCGGGGCAGCGGCAGAAACTTCATTCCCAGGCTGTTTTGGTAAGGTTGGTCGGGTTTGGCAGGCGTTGGCCCTATGCAGCCGCCAAGCGTCAATACGACGACTACAAGCACCCCGCAGTTTGCCAGAGATCGGCCTCTTTTTTCATCCAGCAAGCGTGGCAGCACGCTGAAACACGTTGAGCGATCATCCATGCGATCGCGAATCTGAAGAGTCGTTCGAAAAAGTAAAACGGATTGCCATCGCATTCACCTGGCGCGGGAATTGGGAACAAATGAAATATTCACTCGGCCTGCTTCTGATTGCTTTGGCTTGCGCCCCAGCCCTCCGGGCTGCGGAAGCTCCTTCAGCTGCTTCGGAAACCGTCACAAAGCCAAAGGACAGTGGTGCCGCCTCGGCGGAGCCTTCCGAAAAAGAAGCGCTCTTGGCGGTAAATGCGAAGCTTGCGCAATTGGAGGCTAGGGTTGCAGCACTTGAAGCCGATCAGCGCAGTCAACTAAAAGTGCTCCGATCCGGAGTGCAGACGGCTTTTGACCAGATTGGTGAAGCAATTGGAGATCTTCAGCGATCTATTGCGCAGCTGAAAAAAGCGGCGAAACCCGCTCCGGTTCCTGCCGTTGATAAAACGCATCAACCATAGTTGCCTTCAGATCCTAACCGGGTTCACCCGCATGCCGTCTTGCACGCGGTCGCCGGGGTAGAGGACGACCTCGTCGCCTTCCTTCAGGCCGGCGAGGACCTGCGTCTCGGTGCCGCTGGAGCGGCCGGCCTGCACGGGCACGAGTGCGGCGCGGCCGTCGCGCACGACGTAGGCGGACCATTCGGAACCGTGACGGAAAAGCGCCGAGACCGGGACCTTCAGGACCTTCGGGTCTTCCCAGACGACCACGCGGGCCTCGACGCGGAAGTTGTCGCCGAGCGTCTGGCGCTCCGCCAGCGGCGTCACGATGTCGGCTACGACGTTGACGCGCTGCTCCTCGACGCCCAGGGCGGAAATCTTGGTGAACGCCGCCGGCTCGACCAGCCGCACGCGCCCCTCGAGCGGCTTCGGGCCGCCCCATTGCTCAAGCTCGACGCGCGTGCCCGGTGATAGCGCGGCGCCGTCACGGGAAAGGAGTTCGACGACCACCTCCAGGTCGGCCGGGTCGCCAACGTCGAGCACGGGGGTTCCGGCGATGACCGGGCCGGCGCTTTCTTGGAATACGTGCAGGACGCGGCCGGCCACGGGCGAGCGGACCTCGACCAGCTTGGTGTCGGCCGCTCCGGGCGTGGCCTCGGCCAGCTCGGTCTCGGCGGCGCGCAAGGCGCCCTCGGCGGCGGCCACGTCGCGGGCCGCCGCAGTCTCGCGCATCTGCGCGCTGTCGACGTCCTGCGGCGAGACGGTGCTGGCCGCGAACATCGCCTGCACGCGCTTCAGCTCGCTGGCGGCGAGCCGCTGGACGGCGACGGTTTTCTCCAAGGTGGCGGTCGCGGCGACGCGTCGGGCCTCCGCGAGGGCCCGGCTGCGCGGGTCCAGCGGCGTGGCGGCCAGGGGCTCGATGACGGCGACGACGGAATCGGGCGTGATCTCCGCCCCGGGCTTGAAGGGCACGCGGCGCAGCTGGCCGGTGACGGGCGACGCCACGACATAGCGCTGCTTGATGCGGGTCTTGCCCTCCTCGCTGACGGTGGCGCGCAGGGCGCCGGCGACGGCGCGGGCGGTCTCGACGGTCGCGGGCCGTGGGCGCAGGCCGAAGCCGATCGCGACGATCAGCGCGAGGCCGGCGGCATAGGGAAGCCAACGGAAGGGTTTGGGTGAGGCGGGCATGGGAGGAGATTGGTTAACCACTAATGAACACTAATAGACACTAATGCAGAAGAATTCTTTGGACCACGGATTTCACGAATGATCACGGATAAAGACCAAGGCAGGTTTTTCACAGGAGCACACAGAGCCAAGGCAGGAGATCGGAATCTCTGTGTCCTCCGTGGCCTCCTGTAAAATGGTTCGGATGTTTCCCGCCCTCTGACAGTTTCCCGCGCGAAAAATTAGCGCCCCATTCGTGTGCCTTAGTGGTGACCATGGTTTGTGTTCTCACTCCGGCGCCTTGAGCGACGCGATGAGATCGAGCTGCTTGAGTTTGCGGAGGACGACGAGCGCGGAAAGGGTGGAGGCGATGATCACCACCACGACGGCGAAGGAATAGGTATAGGAGGTGAACACGAGCGGGAGGCGGATGGTCTCGGTGTTGATCGAGTGGACGACAATGGTGGTCAGCCCGGTGCCCATGAGCAGGCCGAGCGGCACCGCGAGGACGGCGAGGATCACGAGTTCGGTCACGATGATCGCGCCGACCTCGCGCTGCGTCATGCCGATGACGCGCAGGGTGGCCAGCTCCCGCGCCCGCTCGGCGAGGGAGATGCGGGCGTTGTTGTAGATCACGCCGAACGCGACGATGACGGCGAAGGTCAGGTAGATGGACTGGATCAACCCCATGCTCTTGGCGGTGGTCTCGCGGAAGCTCTGGCGGAGGCTTTCCTTGATGACGACCGAGCTGACGCGCGGGATCCGCTTCAGGGCGGCGAGGAATTCGGCGCGCTTCGCCATGTCGAGGCCGATGCTCGCGCCGGTGATGACGTCGCCTTCGCCGAGGAAGCGGTTGATCGCGTGGATGTCCATGTAGGCCGCGATGCCCGTGAAGTCCTCCGCGGTCGCCACGAGCGGGATGGTCTTGATCGGCCGCCGGCCCTCGAGGGCCTCGACGACCAGCAGGTCGCCGACCTGCGCGCCGAGGACGGCGGCCAGCTTGGCGGAGACGATCAGCCCGCTGTCCGGCGGCGAGATCTCGCGGGCGTGGGCGTCGACGGCGCGGCTGTGTTTTCCATCAGGCAGGAGGCTGCGCAGGCCGATCTGGCGGCTGCGACCTTGGAACGAGATGCGCACGGCGGCGCTGCGCGACGGCTCGAGGCTCACGACGCCGGGCAGTTGCTCGAGTTCGTGCGCGATCCGGGCCGAGGACGGCTCGACGAGGCCGAGGTTGATGTCCTGGCGCTGGACGACGTCCCACTGGAAATCGAGCACTTCGCGGATGCCGGCCTTGAAGGTGTTGGGCAAAATCAGCAGCGCGGTCGCGAGGGCGAGACCGGCGACGGTGAAGACGGCCTGCATCGGCCGGCGCTCGAGGTTGCGCACGGCGATGCGGAAGGAGTGGGTGAGGAGCCGCGCGAGGCCCGTCCGCTCGATGAAGGCCGGGCGGAAGTTCGCCGGCGGTTCCGGGCGCATCGCCTCGGCGGGGGGGAGCTTCGCGGCCTTGCGCACGGCACCGAAGACGCCCGCGGTGACGGCGCTGAGGCCGACGGTGAGGGCGATGGCCACCGCGACCGGATCGAGCCGGAAGTGCAGGTCGGGAAAACGGTAGAACAGCCGATACATGATCACCAGCTGGCGCCCCAGCCCGATGCCGCCGAAGAGTCCGAGCGTCACGCCCGCCGCGACCATGACGAAGGCGAACTTCAGGTAGTGGATTACGATCTGCCGGTTGGTGAAACCGAACGCCTTCAGGATGGCGATCTGCTCCCGCTGCAGGGCCAGCAGGCGGGTCAGGACGGCGTTGGTCATGAAGGCCGCCACGCTGAGGAACACGGTCGGAAACCCGATCGAGAGGATCGTGAGGACGCGGATCTCGTCGGTGACGCGGATGTGCGACGGGTGGTCCTTGCGGCCGAAGCCGCCGAAACCGCCGTAGGGTTTCAGCAGGGTGTCGAGCGCGGCGATCACGGTCTTCTCATCCGCGCCCGGGGCGAGGGTGAGCGAGACGCGGTTGAAGGCGCCGTAGAGGTCCCAGGCCGTGGCGACCTCCTTGTAGGGCATCCAGAAGATGCCGTAGGTGCGGCTGTCCGGCAGCGCGGCGCCGGGGCGGGACTCAAAGATGTATTCGGGCGACAGCACGATGCCCGCGATGCGGAAGATCTGGCGCCGGCCGTTGAGGAGAATCGGCACGGTGTCGCCGGGGTTGAGAGCGTTCGCCTCGGCGAAGGCCTCGCCGACGAGCACTTCGCCCCGGGAGCCGCCGTTGAGCCAGCGGCCGCGCCGCAGGAAAAGGCGGTTCAGCTCGGGCTCGCCGAAATCCGGCAGTGAGCGCACCTGGCCGCCGGCGGGCTCGTCGACACCCGGAAGGTCAAGCGTGACCGGCACCGCGAGGTCAGCCTGCACCGTGGCGACGCCGGGGATGGCGCGGATGCGGTCCGAGAGGTAGTTGGGCGCCCGCTTCAGCGACGCGAAGACGTCCGCGAAGTGGTTCGTCTGGTAATACTCGGCGCGCGTCGACTCCAGCGAGTGGATGAGGCTGCGCGCCATGATGAGCATCGCGAGCCCGCAGGCCATGACCAGCGACACTGCGGCGGCCTGGCCCCGAAGGCGCTTCAGGTCGCGGAGCAGCTTGCGGTCGAGGTGGGGGAGCATGGCGGTCGAATCGTTCTGGTTCTCTTACTCGTTCTCGTAATCTAGGATCTGGTTGGAGTCGCGGGTGGGTGACGGGAGAACGAGAAAGATCACGAGAATGAGAACGAGGCGGAACTCACCAGCGCAGCGTCGAGGGCGCGACGCGGGTGGCGTTGCGGTGCTCGTCGAGCACACGGCCGTCGGAGAAGTGGATGACGCGGTCGGCCATGTCGGCCATGACGGCGTTGTGGGTGATGACGACCGTCAGCGTGCCGAGCTGGCGGTTCACCCGTTCGATGGCCTCGAGCACCACGATGCCGGTGCGGACGTCGAGGGCGCCGGTGGGCTCGTCGCACAGAAGCACCTCCGGGCGCTTCGCGATGGCGCGGGCGATGGCTACACGCTGTTGCTCGCCGCCGGAGAGCTGGGCGGGAAAATGGTCCAGGCGCGGCGTGAGGCCGACCATCTCCAGCGCCTCCTCAGGGCGCAGCGGATCGCGGGCGATCTCGGTGATGAGGCCGACGTTCTCGCGCGCGGTCAGGCTCGGGATGAGGTTGTAGAACTGGAAGATGAAGCCGACCGAGTTGCGGCGGTATTGCGTGAGGGCCGCCTCGTTGGCGTGGGTCAGATCGGTGTCGCGGTAACGGAGCTCGCCCGCCGTGGGGATGTCGAGGCCGCCGAGCTGGTTGAGCAGGGTGGTCTTGCCGCTGCCCGACGGGCCGAGCAGCACGATGAATTCCCCGGCGTAGAGGTCGAGGTCCACGCCCGCGAGCGCGCGCACCTGCGCGGTGCCTTCGCCGTAGACCTTGGTGAGTCCGCGCACGTGGAACACGGGTGCGGCACCGTTCGGGCTGGGCGGGATGGGCTGGGCTGGGTTCACGAGTGTTGAATGCTACCGCATCGCCGGTCCGGCGCAATGCAAAGACCGGTGGGGACTGACGTAGCCACGGGCGTCCCTGCCTGTGGGGCTGGCCTTGATTTTCGATCCGGCAGGCAGGGACGCCTGCCGCTACGCCGGCTCGGACTCGGGCTCGACTGTGACGCCGATCTTCAGCACGTGGCCGCCACCGCCGCTGAAGACACCGCGCGTGGGGCTGACGTCCGCGTAGTCGCGCCCGCGCGCCACCACGATGTGGCTGGTGCCGGCGAAGCAGGCGTTTGTCGGGTCATAGTCGACCCAGCCGATCTCGGGGATGAAGACGGAGACCCACGCGTGCATCGCGTCGGCGCCGCGCAGGCGTGGCTGGCCGGGCGGCGGCTTGGTCAGCAGGTAGCCGCTGACGTAGGCGGCGGGCAGGCCCTGCTGGCGGAGGCAGCTGAGCAGCAGGTGGGAGAAATCCTGGCAGACGCCGCGCCTGGTCTGCAGGACCTCGGCCAGCGGCGTGCCGACGTCGGTGGCGGTCGGGTCGAAGGAGAAGGTTTCCCCGAAGCGCCGGCCCAGCTCTTCCAGCCACTCGAGCAGCGGCGTGGTGTCGGCGTCGAGGCCGTCGGCCAGCGCGGCGGCCCCGGGCAGCAGCGGCACGCGCGGCGTGGCGTGCAGGTATTGCTCCAGCTCGAACTGGCCGCGGTCGCGGATGAGGGTGGCGATGTGCCCGCGCGAGGCGGCCAGGGGCTGGCTGATACCCGGCAGGGACCGCGGGTCGCTGCCGCGGCGGACGGTGCTGCGGCTGAGGATCGACAGTTCCTGGTGCGGCTCGCGGACCGTGAAGAACTGCCGCGTGTTGCCGAAATAGTCGGTGCGGGTCGTCAGGTCGGAGGGCGCCGGCGAGATTTCCAGCTGGTAGTCGAGGCATTCCTGCGCCGTCTCCGTGCGCGGCTGGAGCTGCACCATCTGCCAGGCGCCGGTCGCGGCGCCGCCGTGGCGATAGGTCGTGTGATGCGTGATGCGGATGACGGACATGGCGCTCAGGTCAGGACGGCGTGCGAGAAGTATATCTGGGTGAGCCGATCGCTCACGTTGGCGAGGCCGACGCGGAGTTCCTGAAAGATCCGGGCCGATTCGACCGGATCGGCGGCGAGTTCGTCCAGGCGGGTGAAGCGCACATCGCTCAGCATCCACACGGCGGTGGAACGGAGTTTCGCCACCGCCTGGGGCGCCAGCTCGTCCGGCAGGGCGCCGAGGTGGCGGTTGATGCGGTCGAGCTGGAAGTGCAGGCCGCGCGGGTTCTCGGGGGAGTGGAACAGCCAGTTCAGCGTCGACGCGGTCGTGAGCGAGCCGTGGAAGACGTTGCGGTAGGTCGCGAGGCCGTCGGCCAGGTAGAGCACCGTCTGCAGCCGGAACTCGGTGGGCGTCCCGCCGTCGGTCGGGTGCAGCAGGCCGCTGAGCAGCATCAGGAGCTGGCTGCCGCGCTCGATGCGCCGGCCCAGGTCGAGGAAGCGCCACGCGGTGTCGCGCGGCATCGCCTCCGAGGTCAGGCCCTCGAAGCCGGCGAGCTGCTGGCGGAGCCCGGTGCAGGCGGCGGTGTCGAGCAGCGCCGGCCGGCGGCGGATCTGCCGCAGGACCTGCCCGGCCTCGGCCGGCAGGCTCACCTTGATGCGGTCGAGCAGGCGGCTGAAGTATTCGAGGTTGGCTGTCAGGCTCGACGGGTTGCCCTGGTCGCCGGCGACCTGGCGCAGGAGCGCCGGCAGCTGTTCCGGTAGGGCGTCCGCCGGCACGAACGTGCCCTGCGCGTTGAGCAGCAGGCGCAGCGCGTCGGCGGCCACGCCGGGATCGAGGATGGCGATCTCGTCGCGCACCAGGGAGCCGATCTTCTCGTTCTGGCGGACGAGCTGGCTGGCGCGCTCAAGGTAGCGGCCAAGCCAGAAGAAATTATCCGCCGTGCTGCTCGGCGTAGCCGAGGGATGGCGCAGCGCCTCGGTCACGCGCGCCGCGGGCAGCGTCGGGGTCTTGTGCGCGCCGCCCTCGTGGAGGACCCAGGTGTCCTTGCTGATGCTGCCCTGTTGCAGCGACACGATCATGTCCTCGCCCTTCGGGTTGCACCGGGTGAGGCCGCCGGGCATCACGGTGTAGTCGCCGTCGTGCCACGCGGAGAAGAAGCGCGTGATGAAGGGCATGGGCCGCAGCTCGCCCTCGTGCCAGCCGGGCGTCGTGCCGTGGAGCACGCGCTCCTGGCCCGTCCACGCCCAGGGCCGGGCGCGGATCTCGTCGGCGAGCGCGGCGCGGGCGGCCTTGCCCATCCGCGCGCCATAGCGCGGCGGCAGGGCAAACGGCGTGCGGAAGACGGGCTTTACGACCAGGTCCTGGAGATGGTCGAGGATGTAGTTGCGCGGGCCTTCCTGCCCGCCCCACCAGGTGGCGGCGCTCGGCAGCAGCAGCTCCTCGCCGAGCACGTGGCGGCAGAGCGGCTGCAGGTAGGCGAGCAGCGCCGGCGTCTCGAGCGCGCGCGCGCCGAGCTGGTTGGCGAGCGCCACCTGGCCGCCGTGCGCCGCCGACACGAGCCCGGGCACGCCGAGCAGCGAGTCGGCGCCGAGCTCCAGCGGGTCGCAGAAATCCGAGTCCACGCGGCGGATGATGACGTCCGTGCGCTTCAACCCGCCGACCGTGCGGAGGAACACCTGGCCGTCGCGCGTGATGAGGTCCTCGCCCTCCGTCAGCGTGTAGCCAAGGTAGCGCGCCAGGTAGGCCTGTTCGAAATACGTCTCGTTGGCCGGGCCGGGAGAGAGCAGCGTGATGCGCGAGCTTTCCCTGCTTGGGGACAGGGCCTCGAGCGAGGTCCGGTAGTCCCGGAAGAACTGGTAGAGGCGCTCGACCGGTGCGCGATGGAAGATGTCGGGCAGGGCCTGCCGGGCGATGATGCGATTCTGCAGCGAGTAGCCGAGGCCGGACGGCGCGTCGAGGCGGTCCTCGATGACCCACCACTGGCCGTCGGGCGAGCGGGCAAGGTCGGCGGCGTAGGTGTGGAGGTAGATGCCGTCGGGTTTGCCCAAGCCGGCGCAGGCGCGCAGGAAGTGCGGGTTGGCCATGAACAGCGTCGCGGGCAGCAGCCCGGAGCGCAGGAGCTTTTGTTCGCCGTAGAGGTCGTTGAGCAGCTCGTTGAGCAGGTGGGCGCGCTGGCGGAGGCCGCGCGTGATGCGCTGCCACTCGTCGGGGCCGATCAACATGGGCACGGCGTCGAGCGGCCAGGGTTGTGCGCCGGACTGTTCGCCGAGATAGACGTTCATGCTCACGTCCTGCTCGACGATGGCGCGGTGACAGGCGTCGGTGGCAGTGGCGAACTTGGCGGCGGGGTCCTCGCCGAGGTAGTCAAAGAAACCGGCCCAGGGCGCGCGCAGCCGGCCGGTGGCGTCCACGCACTCGTCGTAGCGGTTCGCCTTCCCGGCATAGCCGAGCGGCGCGAGGCGTTGGGTGGCGGAGTGGGGCATCGGGTGCGACGACAAATCCTTGGGCGGGGCGGTCCGGCTGCAAGCGAGGAGTGGGGGTAGGTGCCGACCGGGTAGGGGCGGCGCTTGATGCCGCCCGCGGGCGCCGACCAGCGGCGCCCCTACAAGGTGATCACGGATTCCTCATATCCAACGTGTAAGGGTGCTCCCCGGCTGCGGCGACCTTGGGCAGCGTATATTTCCCGCCCGGCGTGTGGCCGAAGGGGATGAAGCGCGCGAGCCGGCGGCTCTCGGCCTCGTAGGAATTGACCGGGAAGGTTTCGTGGCTGCGGCCACCCGGGTGCGCCACGTGATACACGCAGCCGCCGAGCGAGCGCTCGTTCCAGGTGTCGACGAGGTCGAAGGTGAGCGGAGCGTGCACGCCGATGGTGGGCTGCAGCGCGTTCGGCGGCTGCCAGGCGCGGTAGCGCACGCCGGCGACGCCCTCGCCGTTCACGCCGGTCGGGTGGAGCGGGATGCGGTGGCCGTTCACCGCGAGGGCGAAGCGGTTGCCGGTGAGGCCCTTCGCCTTGACCTGCAGGCGCTCGAGGGAACTGTCGACGTAGCGGACGGTGCCGCCCGCCGCGCCTTCCTCGCCCAGCACGTGCCACGGCTCGAGCGCGGTGCGGAGCTCGACCTCGATGTCGCGCTGGGCGAGATCGCCGATGCGCGGGAAGCGGAACTCGAAGTGCGGGGCGAACCAGTCGGCTTGGAAAGGATAGCCGGCCGCGCGCAGGTCCTGGATGACGTCCTTGAAGTCCGTCTCGCAGAAATGCGGCAGCATCCACCGGTCGTGGATGTCGGTGCCCCAGCGGACGAGGTCGTTCTTGTAGGGTTGCGACCAGAACTTGCTGACGAGGCCGCGCAGCAGCAGGTGCTGGGCGAGGCTCATCTGCGCGTGCGGCGGCATCTCGAAGGCGCGCATCTCGAGCAGGCCGAGGCGGCCCGTCGGGCCGTCGGGCGAGAAGAGCTTGTCGATGCTGAACTCGGCGCGGTGCGTGTTGCCGCTGGAGTCAATGAGGAGATTGCGGAAGAGACGGTCGACGAGCCACGGCGGCGTGGCCGAACCGCCGCCGAGCTGGCGGTCCATCTCGCGGAAGGCGACCTCGAGCTCGTAGAGACTGTCGTTGCGCGCCTCGTCGATGCGCGGCGCCTGCGAGGTCGGCCCGATGAACAGGCCGGAGAAGAGATAGCTCAGCGACGGGTGGTTCTGCCAGTAGGTCAGCAGCGAGCGCAGCAGGTCGGGCCGGCGCAGGACCGGCGAGTCGGCCGGCGTCTCACCGCCGATGATGATGTGGTTGCCGCCGCCCGTGCCGGTGTGGCGGCCGTCCACCATGAATTTTTCCGTGCCGAGCCGTGTGAGTCGCGCTTCCTCGTAGACGGTCGTCGTGCGGGTCACGAGTTCGTCCCACGACTTGCTCGGGTGCATGTTCACCTCGATGACGCCGGGGTCGGGCGTGACGGCGAGCTTGTTGATGCGCGGATCTTTCGGCGGCGTCTCACCCTCGATCACCAGCGGCAGGCCCATCTCGGTGGCGGTCGTCTCGATGCCGGCGATGAGGTCGAGATAGTCCTCGGTCGTAGAGACCGGCGGCATGAACACGTGCAGCCGGCCGTCGCGCGGCTGCACGCAGAGCGCGGTGCGGATGATGTTGGGCGCGCTCTCGCCCTGCCTCGGGCGGCGGTTCGGGTCGATCTCGGGCGGCAGGTCGGGGAGCTTGGGCTCCGGTTCGCCGAGTTGCTGCGCGCGCTGGCCCGGGCCGTAGCCGGCGGGCAGCGGTTCGAAGCCGCCGCGCTGGAAGCGCTGGCCGCTCGATTCGGGGCGCACGCGATACGGGAATTCCCTGGGCAACGCGCCGAGCGCGCCGCTCGGGTCCTGCTGCCAGCCCCACGGGTAGTCCTTCTCCGCGACCCACGGGATCGAGTCGAGCGGGAGGCGCAGACCCATCGGAGAATCGCCGGGGATCAGCCAGAGGGTGTCGTCATCGCGCAGGAACCACGCGCCGGACATCCAGCCTTGTTGGTTGCCATGCCAGACGCGCTTGATCGGCAGGGCGAAGCCAGCGGGTTCGCCGAGCTGTTCCTGGAAGATGCGCGCGATGCGGTCGCGCTCCTGCTTGTCCTTCAGGTTGGACTTCTCGGGCGTGACGTTCGACGGCAGCCGGCGCTCCTTCCACGTGTAGTAGAAGACGTCCTCGTAGCCGGGAATGAGGTTTTTCGGATTCACGCCGACGATCTGGGCGAGGCGCGTGGCGAACTCCTTCGCTTCCTTTGGGCCGTGGCCGTAGTTCTTCGCCTCGTTGGCGATGAGGTTGTCGTCCTTCCAAATCGGCACGCCGTCCTTGCGCCAGTAGGCCGCGAGGGCGTAGCGCGGGAGCGGCTCGCCGGGATACCATTTGCCCTGGCCGTAGTGGAGCAGGGCGCCCGGGGCGAACTTGGTGCGGAGGCGCTTGATGAGCTCGCCGGAGAGCTGGCGCTTCTTGTGCGAGACGGCGGTGAAGTTCCACTCGGGGCCGTCCGGGTCGTCGGTCGAGACAAAGGTCGGCTCGCCGCCCATCGTCAGGCGGACGTCGTTCTTGTTCAGGTCGGCGTCGATCAGGTGACCGAGGTCGGCGATCTGGGTCCACTGCTCGTCCGTGTAGGGCTTGGTGACGCGTGGCGACTCGTAGACGCGCGTGACGTCCATCTCGAAGCCGAACTCGACCTCGGCGTCGTCGACCGCGCCCGAAATCGGCGCGGCGCCGGACGGATCCGGTGAGCAGGCGAGGGGGATGTGGCCCTCGCCCGCGAGCAGGCCGGAGGTCGGGTCGAGGCCGATCCAGCCGGCGCCCGGCAGGTAGACCTCGCACCAGGCGTGGAGGTCGGTGAAATCCTTCTCCGTGCCCGACGGGCCGTCGAGCGACTTCACGTCGGGCTTCAGCTGGATCAGGTAGCCCGAGACAAAGCGCGCGGCGAGGCCGGCGTGGCGGAGCGTGTTGACGAGCAGCCACGAGGAGTCGCGGCACGAGCCGCTGGCGAGGGTGAGTGTCTGCTCCGGCGTCTGCACGCCCGGCTCGAGGCGGATGGTGTATTTGACCAGCGACGCGATGCGGCTGTTGAGGGCGACGAGGAAATCGATCGTGCGCTGCGGCTTGCGGTCGAGCGACTCGACGAGCGCGCCGAATTTCGCCTTGCGCGGATGCTTGCGGAGGAAGGGCGCGAGTTCGACGGCGAGCTTCTTCTCGTAGGTGAACGGGAATTTCTCCGCATAGGGCTCGAGGAAGAAATCGAAGGGGTTGTAGACGGCCATCTCGGCCACCACGTCGACGGTGACGGAGAACTTCCGGACCTTTTCCGGGAAGACGAGGCGGGCGAGGTAGTTTGAGTGCGGGTCCTGCTGCCAGTTGAGGAAATGGTCCTCCGGCTCGACCTTGAGCGAGTAGCTGACGATGGGCGTGCGGCAGTGCGGGGCGGGGCGCAGCCGGACGACCTGCGGCCCGAGGGTCACGAGGCGGTCGTAGGTGTAGGAGGTCTTGTGGTGAAGGGCGGCGTGAATGGCCATGGTCGGGGCGGTGACCCTAGTTAGCAGGACACGGGCCGCGAACCGCTTTTTTGCGGGACAAATGGACCGGGGCTAACTCCAACGGGCCGGACGGGTTACGTCGGGCAAAATCATGGCATAAGGAAGGGGTTGGCAAGCTGGGTGGAGGCGGGGTGCCTTCACCCAGCAGTCGCTCGGCGGCGACCCCGTCGACGAGTGCGTCGGTATGGAAACCGACGTGCCCTATGCATTCCTTTTCGATCGCCCCAAGCCCAGTGTAACCTATTGGGTTACTCTTGGCTCTGGCGCGCGGGGTGAGGGCACCCCGCCTCCAAGCCGATCCGCGAACCTGCCTCCCCTCACTTCGCCGGGATCTTCACGTCGAACTTGATCGCGGCCAGCTGCTCGGGGGCACGGCCGATCTTGCGCAGGAAGGGCAGCCAGCGCGGGTCGGAATGGATGTTGTCGAACTGCGGCTGCACCGCCGAAAGGCTTAGCCCGGGGTCCCGGTAGGTCATGGCCTTGTCGAGCCATTCGAAGGCGAGGTCTTTCTCGCCGCGGAAGGCGTATACGTAGGCGATGTTCCAGGAGGCTTCCTTTTCGTATTTCTGGATCATCTCAGCCAACGCCGCATCGGACTCCGTCTTCCGGCCGAGGGCGAAATAGGCCAGCGCCATGCCATCCAGGCGCCAGGAGCCGCCGGGTTCCGCCTGGGCCTCCGCCAAGGCGGCCTTGGCATCACCCTTCAGCAACAGCACCGAGCAGATCGTGTAATGGGTCAGGGCACGTCCGGGCGTCAGCCGCAGGGCCGTGCGGAGGGCGGCGATACTTTCGTCGTAACGTCCCGCGCGGCCATAGACGCCCCCCAGCAGGGCGTAGGCGGCGGAGTTCACGGGATCGTGGGCGACGACATATTCGCCGAGCGAGATGACCTGGTCGGATCGGCCGAGGCCGCGGGCAAATCCCATGGCGGAGGTGATGATGTCGGTGTTGGCTGGCTCCAAAGCCAGCGCATGTTCGTATGACCGCGCCGGGGCAACCAGATCGTAGCCGGTGGAGCTGGTGATATGCCCGAGCTTGGCGTGGGCTATCGCCAGGTCCGGATCAATTGCGAGCGCCTTGTCCACCGCCTCGCGGGCGAGGCCATAACCCTCGTCGTTGCTGCGCTGGCCGGAGTCGGCCTCGGTTGTGTAGCAGGAGGCCAGTCCCACCCAGGCGGCCGCCAGTTTCGGGTCAATGGCCAGGGCCTGCTGGTAGAGCGCGACGGCCTGGGTAAGGCTTTCTTCGGTGCCCAGCCGGTAAAGCTGGCGGGCCTGCAGGAACAGGGCGTAGGCCTTGGGGTCGGCGGTCTTGGCCTTGGGCGCGGCGCCGAGCAGACTTACTTTGAGCTGGGCTACGACGGCGGCGGCGATCTCGTCCTGGACGGCGAAGATGTCGTCGAGCGAACGGTCGTAGGTCTCGGACCAGAGATGGGTGTCGGTGCGCGCGTCGATCAGCTGCGCGGTTATGCGGAGGTGGCTGCCGGACTTGCGCACGGAGCCCTCGAGGATGTGCGAGACGTTCAACTCGCGGGCCACCTGCGCCAGCTTGATGTCCTTGCCCTTGTAGAAAAACGCCGAGCTGCGCGAGGTCACCTGCAGCGCGGGGATCTTGGCGAGCAGGTTGAGCAGTTCTTCGGCGAGGCCGTCGGCAAAAAAGCCCTGGTCGGCGTCCGTGCTCATGTTGACGAAGGGGAGCACGGCGATGGATTTCGGGTCGGGCACGTTAACTGGCGTGGCGGCTGGCTCGGGCTTGGTCGCGACGGCCGTCGGCGGAGCGGACGGAGCCGCGGCGGCCTCGGGCTTCGCGGTGGGCCGCAGGAAAACGAAGGCGACAAGCGCGAGCACGGCCACGCTGAGGATAATCGTCGAGATGGACGGGCCGGATTTGGCGGGAGCGGCCGCTGTTTGCGGCGCCCGCGGAGCAGCGGACTGTGCGGAGGTGCCGGTGCCACGCGCTGGTTGCAGCAGTCGCTTCACGTGATCGACAAACTGCGGCGTGGGCTCGCCATGGAGCAGCCGGGCGAAATGAGCCTTGAGGAACTGCTCGGGGACGTTGGCGGCGGACTCCTTCGTGTCGTCGATGATGACCGGCACGATGAAGGCGCGATTCTCCGCCATGTCCTGGGTGCGGTCCACGGCCAGGCGCCATTCCCGCCGGAAGTAACCCTCCTCCCGCGCCTGCGAGTGGGCGGAGACCAGCGGGACGAAAAGGGCGCACTCCTTGATCTGGCGCCGGATCTTCTGGTCCCACACGTCGCCGCCGCGCAGCTCGCTGACATCGAACCACACTTCGACCCCAAAGGCGCGCAGGGCCTCGGCGATGCGCCGGGCGGCCTCGCCGTCCTCGCGGGCGTAGGAGAGGAAAACAGCGCCGCTCGAACGTGGTTGGTCGGACATGGTTCGGGCGTTATCCATGTCGCCGCGGGACGGGACTTTCCAGCAAAAAGCCCCGAGGCGGGTGCGAATGGCGGCTGTGATCGGCGTCGAGCCCCTGCTGGCCGGGAGAGCTCCTGGCGCTGTGACGATGCAACCTGGCCTGGGCGTCGGTCGTTGAGGAATCCGGCAATTTTGCGGTGACGTCCGCCGCCGGGCCGTCCCTAATCGCGGCTTATGAACCGCACCGACCGCCTCGTCGCCATGGTCCTGCACCTGCAGGGGCGGCGCGTCGTGCGCGCGGAGGAGCTGGCGAGCCATTTTTCGGTCAACATCCGCACCGTCTACCGCGACATCGCCGCGCTCGGCGAGGCGGGCGTGCCGATCTCCGGCGAGGCCGGCGTGGGCTACTGCCTGATGAAGGGCTACCAGCTGCCGCCGGTCATGTTCACGGCGGACGAGGCGACGTCGCTCTTCGTCGGCGGCGAACTGGTCAAGCAATACACCGACGCCTCGCTGCATGCGCCGATGGTCTCGGCGCTGGACAAGCTCCGCGCCGTCCTGCCGCGCGACCGGCAGGACCACATCGAGCGGCTGACGCAGCGCACGCTGGTGCTCGGCAGCAATTCCCGCCAGGCGGCGCCGGACGCCGCGACGCAGCGCTGGCTCCTGTCCGTGCAGCAGGCCGTCGTCCTGCGGCGCGTGCTGCGCCTCGACTACCGCGGCCGCGAGCAGCTGGAGAACACGGCGCGCGAGATCGAGCCGCTCGGCCTGGTGTTCTACAGCTCCACCTGGTATCTCGTCGCGTGGTGCCGGCTGCGCCAGGACTACCGGCACTTCCGCGTGGACCGGATCCGCGGCCTCGACCTGCTGCCGGTCACGTTCGCGGCGCGGCCCGATTTTTCGCTCGCGAAGCACATGAAGGAATCCGTGCGCCGCGAGGAAACCATCCCGGTGCGCGTGTGGTTCGCCGCCACGGCGCTGGACCGGGCGCGCCGGGAGAGCTTCGCCACGCTCATCGAGGAGCGGAAGCGCGACGGCGGCGCGGAGTTCGAGCTCTACGCCTGGTCGCTCGAATGGATGGCGGGCTGGCTCCTGTCGTTCGGCGGCGACGCCGAGGCGCTGGCACCGGCGAAACTGCGCCGCCTGGTGCGCGCGCACGCCGAGAAAATCGCCGCGTTGCACGCGAAATAAGGGGGCCTTGGTCGCTCCTGACATAGGGCTGTCAGGAGCCTGTGATAGGATGCGGGCATGCTGTTTTTCCCCGTTGTCCCCCCGGTCCTCCTCGCCGCCGGCCTGCTGGCCGCGATCCTCCCCGCCACCGCGCGCGCCTCGGCCGCGGAGGCCGACGGGCGCGTCGTCGCCGCCCTCGACGACGAGTTCCAGGCGGCGGTCAAGCGCAACGATGCCGACACCATGGCCCGCATCCTCGCCGATGACATGATCCTCGTCACCGGTCGCGGCACGGTTTACACGCGCGAGCAGCAGCTCGAGTCCGCGCGGAAGGGGGAGAGCACCTACGAGCGCCAGGGAGAGGAGCCGGGCACCCAGCGGGTGCGCGTGTGGGGCGGGACCGCGGTGGTGACGGCCCTGCTTTGGATCAAGGGCACGGGGTCGGACGGCAAGGCGTTCGATTACCGGCTATGGTTCAGCGACACCTACGTGCGCACGCCGGCCGGGTGGAAATACGCGTTCGGCCAGGCCTCGCTGCCGCTGCCCTCTGCGCTCACCAAATGATTTTCCCGCGCCGCCCGGGCGGCGCACCACGCAACCTCAGACGCCAACCTTCGCTGGGCCTACGGCCGGCAGGCGATACCGACCCATGAACATCCGCACCATCACCCTCACGCTGTCCGCCCCGCGCGACGGCGTTTTCAATTTTCTGGCCGACATCGAGAACCTGCCCAAGTGGGCGGGCGGTTATTACGAACGTCTCACGCTGGAACGCGGCCGGTGGTGGTCGCTCACGGCGGAGGGCGACCAGGTGGTCGACCTTGAGACGAGCGCCGGCACCGGCGTGATCGACCTGCGGTCGGGCCCGCTGCCCGAGCGCATGACGCTCATGCCGATCCGGGTCGTGGCGCTCTCGCCCCGGCGGACGTTGGTCAGTCTGACAGTGATCGAGACGCCGGACCAGACGGCCACCGCTTTTGCGCGGCGCTACGTGATCTGGCGGACGGCGGTGGAAGGCCTGCTTCGCCGCTTCGACCGCGGGGACCTGCACGACGCGGAGCCCGAGTCCGCGCCGCACCTGGCCGAGCTGGGGTTGAACTGAAACGGGAGGTGGGTGACCCGCTGGTCGGGGGTGGGCGCCCGTGTCCCCGCCGACGCGGTTGCGATACCGAATTCGGCGGCCTTCTCCGGGGTGAGGGCACCCGCCCTCACTCACTTCGCCTGTGCGAGCAGTTCGCCCAGGTCCAGCGGCTCGGTGACCATCGCGAGGTCGCCCTTCGGGGTGCGCGGCCATTTTTCCTGCGGGCGGTCCCAGTAGAGCTCCACGCCGTTGTGGTCGGGGTCGTGCAGATAAAGCGCTTGGCTGACGCCGTGGTCCGCTGCGCCGTCGAGTGGGATCTTCGCCGCGATGAGCCGTTTCAGGGCGTCCGCCAGCGCGGCGCGGGTCGGGTAGAGGATGGCCGTGTGATAGAGTCCCGTCGTGCCCGGGGGCGGCGGCGTGCCGCCGAGGCTTTCCCAGGTGTTGAGCCCGAGGTGGTGGTGGTAGCCACCGGCCGAGATGAACGCCGCCTGCGTGCCGTAGCGCTGGACCAGCTCGAAGCCGAGCACTCCGACGTAGAAGTCGAGCGCGCGCTGCAGGTTGGCCACCTTCAGGTGGACGTGGCCGATGCGGACCCCGGCGTCGATGGGCGGATTCTTGTGAGGCATGGCTGCAAGACTGGCGCAGCATTAGCAAAAGTGCAACCGGTCGCCGGGGCTCAACCGGACGGTAAGTCGTGCCGTTATAGGTGACATCAAAGCCTTTCACCCCATGGCCCAGCTCGACCCCGTCATTTTTCGCGAACTCCCGGTGATCCAGAAGATCATCCAGGACGAGACTTGGTATGAAAGCGAACGACGCGGCTGCCCGGTGACGCCGGACGATCCTGTCGTGCGCGAGCACGTCTGCGAGATCATCCTCCGCATCGGCCGGGAGCTGCGCGATTCTCTCATGACGGAAATCAACGCGCACCCCGGCCCGGCGATGCTGCCGCTCACGGGGCCTGATCACGGCGAGGCGGCCTGAGCGGGGATGGAGACGGGACTACCAGTCCCGCGAGGCATGCGCCGCACAATCCGCGGGGACTGATAGTCCCGCCTCCAATTCGATCGTTGCCGTGGCCTACTCGCTCCGCAGCGCTTCCACCGGGTTGATCCGCGTCGCGCGCCGCGCGGGCAGGAGGCACGCGAGCAGGCCGACGGCGGCCAGCACGGCCACGCCGGCGGCGATGACGGACGGATCGAGCGCGGTCACGCCGTGGAGCAGCGAGGTCAGCAGCCGGCCGGTCGCAAAGGTCAGTGACAGCCCGGCCGCGATGCCCGCGGCCACGGCCGTGCCGCCGTAGCGCAGCATCCAGCGGAGGATGTTGGCGGCATCGGCGCCCAGGGCCATGCGGACGCCGATTTCCTGGGTGCGTTGGGTCACCGTGTAGCTCATCACGCCGAAGATCCCGAGGGCGGCGAGCGCGACGGCCGTCGCGGCGAAGGCCCCGGTGAGGATCAGCGTCACGCGGCGGGGTGCGGTCTGCCGGGCGATCTGTTGCTCGAGCGTCGCCGGCTGGTCGAGCGCGAGGTCGGCGTCGAGCTTGTGCGTCGCCTGCGTCACGGCGCGGGCCAGTGCGGCAGCGTCGCCCTCGAATTGCAGCACGGCGGAGAGCCGGCCGCGGGGCTGCTGGGCGAGCGGGGAATAGACCAGCGGCTGCGCCGTGCTGTCAAAGCCACGCGGCCGGATGTCGGCCACGACGCCGATGATGGCGGGCGGTTTAGAGCCGTCGCCCGGGCCGGCCAGCCCGTCGATCGGGGTGCCGAGCGTGAGCCCCTGCGGATAGAACTGCTTGACGAAGGCCTCGTTGACCAGAACCACCCGCGGTGCGTCGGCCCCGTCCTGGTCGCCGAAGAACCGGCCGGAGCGGAGCGCGATGCCGGCCGCGCGGAAGTAGTCCGGGGTGGCGCTGGCGACCGCCATGGTCGGCGGGGCGGCGGCGACGGAGGCGTTGGCGTTGCCGGAGGAGCCGTGCAGGCCGGTGGCGACGACGACCGTGACATAGGGTGAGAGCGGCGGGAAATCGGTGATCGCGGCCAGTTTTGCGCCCGGGAGCGTTTGCAGCGCGGCCAGCCAGCGCGCGGAAAACTCCGCCTGCTGGGCCGGCGTCGAGTAACGGCGGGGCAGCGAGAGGTTGGCGGTGAGCACGTCGCTGGTGCGAAAGCCGAGCTCCGTGGCGTAGAGCTGGTAGATGCTCTTGAGGAGCAGGCCGGTGTTGACGGCGAGCACGAGGGCCAGGGCGACCTCGAGGGCGACGAGCGCCTGGCGCCAGCGGTGGCCGGCCGGGGAACTTTGGTGACCGCGCTCCTTGAGCGTCTCAAGCAGGTCGATGCGGCTGCCCTGCCAGGCGGGCGCCAGTCCGAAGCCGAGGCCGGCGACGACCGCGAGCAGGACGGCGAAGCCGAGCACGGGCGCGCTGACGCCGATGGAATTGATGCGCGGGAGGTAGTCGGCGAGCCAGGCCTGCAGACCCTGGGTGCCCCACCAGGCGAGCAGCACGCCGCCCAGGCCGCCGGCGAGCGCGAGCAAGAGGTTCTCCACGAGCAGCTCAACGGCGAGCCGCGCGGGCGACGCGCCGAGCGCGGCGCGGACAGCGGAGTCGCGCTTGCGGCCCGCCGCGCGGGCCAGCTGGAGGTTGGCGATGTTGGCGCAGGCGATGAGCAGCACGAAGCCCACGGCGCCGAGCAGCAGCCAGAGCGTGGTGCGTGACTCCTTCACGAGCTGTTCCTGCAAGGCCACCAGCTGGACCTTCGCATCCGCGAAGGGCGGGCGGAAGCCGGGCCCGCCCGGTCCGCCGATGCTCTGGCGGACGGGCCCGCCGGGGCCGGGCGCTCCGGCCGGCACGCCCTCAGGGCCGCGCACGAGGCGCGGGCTGGCGGATTGTCCGGCAGCACCGCCGCGCGCCGGCGGGCCGGGTTGCGCGGACGGTGCCTGCGGGGCAGTGACAAGTGCCGGTCCTCCGTTGGGCGGCGCGGCGCCGTCCGTTTCGCGGCGGATGATGCGGCGCTCGCCGCCTGGTCCGGGTGGCAAGGAGGGGCCGGCCCCCTGCGGGCCGGGGACGCCGAAACCGGGGTTGAGGTTGTCCCAGAAGCGCTCGGAAATGCCGTCGAGTTCGCGCTGGGCGGCTTCGACCGACGTGCCGGGCAGGAGGCGGCCGAAGGCGCGGATCAGCTGGATGCGGAGCTGGCCGGGGGCGTTGGGTGCGACCTGGAGCGGGCGCCAGAACTGCACCGGGTCGGTGAACTCGAAGGCCGGCGGCAGCACGCCAATGACGGTGTGCGCGACATCGTCGATCTTCACGACCTGGCCGAGGACCCGGTCGTCGCCGTTGAAGCGCGACTGCCACGCCGGGTAGCTGAGCACGGTGGTGAGCGGCGCACCGGGCTTGAGGTCGGCCGGGTCGAACAGCCGGCCGCGCCAGGCGGTGACACCGAGCATCGAAAAGAATTCGCCGGTCACGCTGGCAGCCGGCACGCGCACGGCGCCGTCGCCGAGCTGGAGCGTCACCGGGCCGTTGCGGTAGGCGGCGAGGGCGCGGAAGGACTTGGGGACGGCGTCGAGCCAGCCCAGGAACTCGTTGTCGGGCATCAGGTCGCCGCCGCCGGGGAAGTTGGCGGCTGCATCGTGCGGCGGCTTGCGCACCATCACGAGGTTGCCCGGCTGCGGGTAGGGCAGGGGCTTCAGCAGGACGGCGTGAACGACGCTGAAGATCGCCGTGTTGGCGCCGATGCCGAGCGCCAGCAGCAGGATGACGAGGGAGCTGAACAGCGCGTGGGCGCGCAGCGAACGGAAGGCGGACCGGAGGATGTCCATGGTGGGGAGGGTGAGGCGCGGTGCGGGCGCCTCCCGGGGAGCGTTGTCCGTGAGCCGATTTGTCTAAGAAAATCGAATGCGGTTTGCCAGGCAAGGGGGCTTGGCGCCGCCCGCCGGCACCCGGGAAATTGGAGGACGGCTGCGACGGGAAACGAGCCCCGTCGTTTCAAAGCGGCTTCAAATCGCGGATGGGGCCGACCGGCCGGGACCGGAGAAAGGGGCGCTCAATCAGCCAGTAGGTCGCGATGGTGCCGATGACCGTGGCAAGCAGGGTGAGCAGGAGCTGGAGGGAATTGCTCCGGCTGCCGAGCAGGCGGCCCAAGGCCCAGGTGGTCGCCATGATGACGGGCGGATGCACCGCGTAGAGGCTGTAACTGGCCTGGCTCACCCAGCGCAGGAACCGGGCGGGAGCCGAGCAGACGAGGGACGGAAACCGGGTTTCCCGGCCGACCAGCCAGAGCAGCAGGGCGGCGAGACCCGCCGAGCGGACCAGTTGCAGCAGGACGAAGCGCGTCGGAAAATCCGGCGTTTCCCTCAGCCCCCAGAAAAATCCCCAGGCCACGACCGGAACCCAGGCCGGGAGGGTGCGCGCAGATTTGAAATGCCACTCGGCCGCGAGCATGCCCAGATACCAGTATGCGCCCATCATCAGTGGAGTGCCGGCGAGCCAATGGGGCGGAAAATACGTCGTGAAGGCCAGCGCGACAAACTGGAGGCCGATCAGAGCGGCGAGCATCGCGCGCCAGCCCAGCCGGCGGGTGCCGATAAACAGCAGCGGATAGAGGGCGTAGAGGGGAATTTCGGAGGAGACCGTGTTCAACGACCAGTTGCCCAGGACGATGTCCCCCGGCACGATGGCGGTCAGGCCGGACACACGCACCAGCAGGTCGCGCAGGCTGCCGGCAGAGTGCAGGGCCAGCATGGGGTTGCGGGAGGGCCAGGCGGCCTGCAGTGCGATCAGGCCCACGCCGAGCAAAGTGCCCCACCAATAGACCGGCAGGATGCGCCGGGCGCGGCTGACGAAATACCGACCCCATTCCGCCGACGCGACCGTGGTCGCCGCCCGCCGCGCCCGCGACGCGTGGATGCAAAAGCCGCTGAGCACGAAGAAGGCGAGCACCGCCGGATGCTGGCCTCCGCTGTTCCAAGTGATTTCGCAGAACAGGCTGTAGACCGTGTCCATGCAGTCGTGGAGCAGGCGCTCGCTGCCGCTGATCGGGCTGAAATTGGCCCACAGAAACCAATGGGTCAGGAAAACCGCCAGGGCGCTGGCCCCGCGAAACGCATCCAGCGATTCAATCCGACCGGAAGGCCCGAGTGCGGCCTGCGGGGCGGGGCCATGGGCCGCGGGTGGCGTCATGGCGCAGGGAGGTCGGTTCGGGGCGGGGAGGGATTGTTTTTCGCCGCCTCAGGTCTTCGCGCTGTTGTCGCACTTGATGTGGGCGCGACGGCGCTGGGCGGTGTAATTGCGGATCTGGGCGTTGTAGATCGGGTTGAACGGGATCTTGGCGTTCACCGCGTTCTTCACCTCCAGGTCCTCGTCGGCCGCGGCCGTCGCAATGAGCAGCAGCAGTTCGGCCTTCTCGGGCAGGCGCCGCGCCGGAAAACCGGCGTGGTTGGTCATCCACCGGATGGTCTGCTGCAAGGGAGTCTGGGCTGGTGCGCTCACGGCCGCAGGATGAAAGCACTCTCGCGGCAGAGTCAACCTATGTGAATTTGGACAGGATTGACGGGATTTCAGGGATTTTACCAATCCACCAAACCCCGTAAATCCCGTCAAAAAAAAGGATTCGGAGCTTTGGGTTGCACAGGCGGGGCCGGTTCCTACGTTCTTCCGTTCCCATGGCGCTTCTCAGTCTCCTCGATGTCTCCCATGCCTTCGGCGGCCCGCCGGTGCTCGACCACGTCAACTTCCAGGTAAACGCGGGCGAACGCCTCTGCCTGCTCGGACGCAACGGCGCTGGCAAGTCGACCCTGATGAAGCTCATCGCCGGCGAGATCAAGCCGGACACCGGCCAGATCTTCCGCCAGCCGGGCGCCCATTTCGCCCGCCTCGTCCAGGAAGTGCCGACCGACCTGACCGGGACCGTCCATGACATCGTCTCCTCCGGCCTGCGCTCCGCGAGCGCCCACGAGGAGGACTGGGAGCGCGAGGTGCGCCTCGAGGACCTGATCGCCCACGTCGGCCTCGACTCGCACGCGGAGTTCTCCGCGCTGTCCGGCGGGTTGAAGCGCCGCGTGCTGCTCGCGCAGGCCCTGGCCAGCCAGCCCGACCTGCTTCTGCTCGACGAGCCGACCAACCATCTCGATCTCGCGTCGATCCTCTGGCTCGAGGAATTTCTGCTGAAGGAGAAGATCGGCCTGTTCTTCGTCACCCACGACCGCGCCTTCCTGAAGCGGCTCGCCACGCGCATCGTCGAGCTCGACCGCGGCATCATCACGAACTGGGACTGCGACTACGACACCTTCCTCGTCCGCCGGCAGGACCGGCTCGAGGCCGAGGAGCGCATGCAGGCCCTGGCCGACAAGAAGCTGGCGCAGGAGGAGGAGTGGATCCGCCGCGGCGTGAAGGCCCAGCGCTCCCGCGCCACCGCCCGCATCAACCAGCTCCACGTCCTCCGCGCCGAGCGGCGCGCCCGCCGCGCCACCGTCGGCAACGTCAAGATGGCCGTCAACGAGGCCGCCGTCCCGAGCGGCATGAAGGTCGTCGACGTCGAGAAGATGTCCTTCAACTACCCGGACGGGAAGGTGCTCGTGAAGGATTTCACGACCACGATCATCCGCGGCGACAAGATCGGCCTCATCGGCCCGAACGGCGCGGGCAAGACCACGCTGATCAAGCTCCTCCTCGGCCAGCTCGCGCCGACGAGCGGCATCATCAAGCACGGCACGAACCTCGAGGTCGTCTACTACGACCAGCTCCGCGCGCAGATCGACGACAACAAGACCGTCGCCGACAACATCGCGAACGGCAACTCGCACATCACCATCGACGGCCGCACGCGGCACGTCATCAGCTACCTTCAGGATTTCCTCTTCGCCCCGGACCGCGCCCGGACGCCGGCGCGCGTGCTCTCGGGCGGCGAGCGCAACCGCCTGCTGCTGGCGCGGCTCTTCACCAAGCCGGCCAATGTGCTGGTGCTCGACGAGCCGACCAACGACCTGGACGTCGAGACGCTCGACCTGCTCGAGGACCTGCTCGTGGAATTTCCCGGCACGGTGCTGATCGTGAGTCATGATCGCGAGTTTCTCGACGAGGTCGTGACGAGTTCGTTCGTGTTCGAGGGCAACGGCGTGATCGGCGACTACATCGGCGGCTATTCCGACTGGCAGGCGGACAAGGCGAAGCAGGCCGCGGCGGCCAAAGCTGTAGCCGGCTTCGCTGAGGCCGGTCCGGGGTCGGCGACCCCGGCTACAAAGAAATCAACGGCCAAGCCGAGGAAGCTTTCCGGCAAGGAGCAGAAGGAACTCGAGACGCTGCCCGCGAGGATCGAGGCGATGGAGCAGGAGCAGGCGCAGCTCACCGCGAAGCTCGCCGATCCGACCTTCTACAAGAAGGAGCCGCAAAAGTTCGCCGAGGCCACGAGCAAGCTCGCGACCCTGGAGAAGGAGCACGCGACCGCGCTGGCGCGCTGGGAGGAGTTGGAGTCGACCCTGGGCCAGTCGTAGGCGTTACCGCCCGAAACCGCTGCGCAGCTTTCCGCAATTGCCGCCGAGCCGGGCCCGGCCGGATCCGTTAGTCTGTGGCCAGTCCCATGCAGCCTCCCACCCAGATCCACGGCCACGATGTTCTCGACTTCATGATTGCGGCGAAGATGCCCTTCGCGCGCGCCACGCTGCTGGAGGCGATGAGCGCGAAGTTTGGCGCGGCGGCCCGCTACCACACGTGCTCGGCGGACAACATGACGGCGGAGCAGCTCATCGATTTTCTCGCGCAACGCGGCAAGTTCAAGGTGTCGCCCGCCGGGATCACGGTCGATACCGGCCGCGTTTGCCAGCATTGAGCCGGCGCCCGGGGTATTGACCGCCGCCGGGCGCCCCGCCCTCTATTTTTTCGCCAGGGCAGCGGCGATGCCCGGCTCGGCACCGAGTGTGCCCGTGAGCTTCCGCAGGTAGTCGGGGGACTTCGCCGCGTTTACGGCCTCGATGCGGTGCGCGAGGCGGCCCTTGATGTCGAGGCGCTCCGCGACATCGGCGTAGTTGGCCCGCGTCAGGAATTTCTCCAGGTAGTGCGCCTGGCTGTCCGCCGTGTGCAGGTCGATCGTGCGCTGCGCCTCGAGGCGGGCCCGATACCAGTCGCTCGCGAGCAGCGACTCGCGGGTGAAGAGTTCCCGGAACACCGGGTCGTTGGCGCCGCGGCCCTCCCAGGTGCCGTCGCGCATGACGTGGAGCAGCGCGCGGAGCGGCGGGCAGGCCTGATCGACGGAGCCGTCGGCGAAGTAGTGCAGCGCGGCCTTGCGCATCGCGCCGACGATGTTGTCCACGCCGTCGGCGAAGACCGCGAGGTCCTGCTTCTCCGGCTGGAGGAACTCCTCGTCGAAGACGCTGCTCGGGTTGCCCAGCACGCGGCCGAGGTAGGTGGTCACGAAGCGCGAGGTGATGCGCCAGCCGAGCCGGCTGGCGAGCACCCGTTTGCCGTCGTGGTCGAAGTCCGTGCAACGCTCGAGGTGGCCGCCGGCGATCAGCGCGGCGGGCTCCCGCTCGGCGGGCGTCATGCGGCACCAGAGCTCGGGCACGAGCAGACTGATGTCGTGGTCCACGCGGTGCCGCGGGCCGACCCAGCCGGCGGCGGTCGAGAAGCAGGGCAGGCCGGTGAGGACGAACGAGGCCAGCGCCGAGTTGAGGTCGTAGATCGGCGGCAGGGCGTTGAAGGGGCCCTTGGTGAGCGCGCCCTCGGAGCCGGCGCCGGTCGTCGACGGCGACTTGCCGGTGAGGCTCGCGATCAGGTCCATGAACGCCTCGGGCACCTCCTGGTAGTGGATCGGGCCGAAGACGCAGAGCGCGCGGATGCCGGGCTCGGGCGGGTTGAGCCGGCGGCCCATCAGGACGGAGCCGACGGGGAAGGGCGCGGGCAGGTTCGCCGGGACGCGGCGGTAGAGGCGCGCCCCGATGTTGGCGAGGTAGGTGGCGCGGGGATCCTCGAGGTCGGGCCGGTTCTGCAGGTAGCGCGGGTTCTTCGAGGGCTTGCCGTCGACGATGCGCGGGAAGGCGGGCGACACCATGTAGTCCGGGCTGGCCGCGGTGAGGAAGTCGCGGAAGGTCGCCTGCATCAGGTCGGTGAACTCGTCGAAGCGCAGCGCGTCGTCCACGATCGCGCGGGCGTTGGCGCGGGTGAGCGGCTCGTAGTTCGAGAAGAACTGGCCGCCGCGGCTGAAGTCGCGCTCGGTGCGCTTGTCGTAGCCGCGGACGACGGCGTCGTCGGGGCGCTGGAAGAGGCGGAGCTCGCAGTTGTGGACGAACTTGAGCGAGGGCTGCACGACCCAGGCCGGCAGGCTCGGCACCGAGGCGCGGGGCGCGACGGTCGAGGCGGTTATGTCGTCCTCCACCTGGATCTTCTCGGCCGGGAAAAAGTCGGAGCGCAGCGTGAAGGTGCGCCAGCCGCCCTCGCGGGTGTAGCCGACGCGCAGGTAGTGCGTGAGCAGCTTGTCGGCGTGGTATTTCAGCTCGTTGCCGGGCCGGGCGTTGATGGTGTCGACGGTGAAGTGCCGGCGCCAGTCCTCGCCCCACTCGGGCTTGTAGAGGCGCTTGAGCAGCAGCACGAGGTCGCGGATCGAGCGCGGGATGGAGGCGAGCCACTCGTTGAACTCGTCGGTGTAGTCGGGGCTCCGGCTGAGGAGCTTGATGACGGAGCCGAGGGAGCGCTCGGGGCCGAGGATCTTGCGGGCGCGGACGACGTTGCTCAGCGGGTTGCGGAAGCGCTTCGTGTAGTCGCGGTGCAGGATGACCTCGACGGCGTCGAGGTCGTGCGCGAGGTCGCTGACGAACACCGGGCCGGTGAACATCGCGTCGGAGATGGGCTTGGAGATCTCGGACTTGCCGCCGCCGGAGACGGTGCAGGGCTTGTGGCAGAGCAGGCCCTCGGCCGCGGTGCCGCGGAGCAGCCAGCGGCGGCGGGCCTCGGGCTTGAACATCTCGACCTTGTAACCGGAGGGCAGCACGTAGGTGATGCCCGGCAGGAGCTTGATGCCCTGCGCGGTGCCGAGGGCGTCCTTCCAGCCGATGTGCTGCGTGCGCAGCTCGAAGTGCGCGTCCGACGGCACGTAGCGGACGTCGTTGAACACCGTGTCGCGCGCCCAGCCGCCGGGCTGGAGCTCGGCGTGGTGGCCGAGCAGCTTCAGCGCCTCCTCGAAGGTGTGGTCGACGTCCGGCAGGTTCGGGTTGAGCTGGAAGGTCTCGCCCTGGTCGTAGCTCGGGAAGACGATCGCGCCGCCCGCGTGCTCCTCCTCGGCGCCGCCGAGCAGGTTCGCGGCGAAGCTGATGTGGGTCTTCACCTCCTTCTTACAGTAGCCGAAATAGTTGTCGGAGATGAAGGTCAGGATGACGCCCGCCGCGGTGCGCGCGGTGAGCTTGAAGGGCGTGCCGTCGTTGTAGGGCTCGGCGGCGGATTTCCAGCACATGCCGTCGCGGCGCTGGCGCTCGGTGGCGTCGGCGAAGGCGGGCAGGCCGAG
>Ga0265327_10000519_pt1 | contig 66587 bp, 66 predicted proteins | sample 41621metaG_FD_202089 | JGI IMG/M metagenome (GOLD analysis project Ga0265327, IMG submission 202089) | Rhizosphere microbial communities from Carex aquatilis grown in University of Washington, Seatle, WA, United States - 4-16-21 metaG | ecosystem: Host-associated > Plants > Roots > Rhizosphere...
CCAGGGCCCCGCCCCCGATGATGGCCACCTCGGAGCCGACCGGGATGCCCATGGAGGAGATGAAGCTGAGCAGGAAGATGGCGAAGTAGCTGTAGTGGTACAGGAAGTTGGTGAGGGTGGATTCCATCGGATCCCGTCGGGTCGGCGGTCAGCGGATGCCGAAGTGTCGCCGCTGCACCTGACGGCGACATGACGGGTTGACACGGGGGTTGCCCCTCACCGATGATGCCGGCATGGAAATGAGGCATGCCTAATATGCCGGATGAGGCGACTCGAAAGCAGGGGCGGCGGGTCCGGCCCTCCACCGCCCTCGCCTTCCTGGCCGGCACGCTCGTCGCCCTGCTGCTGGCCGGCATCTGGATCATCGCCCGGCCGGGCGCGGGTGCGGCCGGCGTCGACCCCTCGCTGGCCCGGACCATGGCCCTGTCGGACCGGATCGCCGGCAGCACCCCGGCGCCCGACTTCTCGCTGGTCGACCAGCACGGCCATACCGTCCGGCTGTCGGCGTTCCGTGGCCGGCCGGTGGTGCTCACCTTTCTCGACCCGCACTGCACGGACGTGTGCCCCATCATCTCCGCGGAGTTCCTGCGGGCCGACAAGCAGCTCGGTCACGGGTCGTCGGTGGCCTTCGTGGCCGTCAACGTGAACCCGTACGCCACCTCACCCGCCGCCGTCAGCGGCTACATGGCCGAGCACGGCCTCGACGGGCTCGGCAACTTCACCTTCGCCACGGGGGCGGCCACCCAGCTGGCCCCGGTGTGGAAGGACTACGGGGTCTACGTGCAGGCGCCCGACCCCACCGCCGACGTGGTGCACACCTCGGTCACGTACTTCATCGACCGCTCGGGGGTGATCCGCTACGAGGCCATGCCGGACGTCGACCACCGCAGCGACGGCTCGTCCTACCTGCCCCAGGGCACCATCGACCAGTGGGGGGCGGGCATCGCCCAGGTGGTGTCGGAGCTGCAGCACACCTGACCGGCGGCGCCAGCACCGAGGAGCCGCTCCCGTCGGGGCGGCCTTGGTAGGTTCGGCCGATGGGCACCTCGTCGTCCGGCACGGCTGCGGCCGATCCCTCGACCGGGGGGCGCGCCTGGCTGCTGCGGCACGACCCAGCCCTGCGGGCCACCAAACGCTCGGTGCGGGCCGCCGTCCTGGTGCCGCTCGTCTTCGCGGTGTCCAAGTACGGCACCCACAACGGGCAGACCTCCCTCTTCGCCGTGTTCGGCTCGGTGGCCCTCCTGCTGTTCGTCGACTTCGGCGGCCCCCGCCGGATCCGGGCCCGTTCGTTCCTGGTGCTGTGGATCGTCGGCGCCGCCTTCATCACGGTGGGCACGCTGTGCTCCGAGGTGCCGGCGGCCGCGGTGGCGTCGATGGCCGTGGTGGCCTTCGCCGTGCTCTTCGCCGGGATCGTGAGCCCCCAGGCCGTGGCCGCCTCGACCGCCGCCCTGCTGCTGTTCGTCCTGCCGGTGTCGGAGCAGGCCCACGCCTCGGCCGTCGGCGACCGCCTGGCCGGCTGGGCGCTGGCCGGCGTGGTGTGCATCCCCGCCGCGCTCTTCGTGTGGGCCGGACGGTGGCACGACCCGCTGAGGACCGCCCTGGCCGACGCCGCCGCCGCGGTGGCCGGTCTGCTCGACCCGGGCACGCCGACGGGCCCGGTCGACCACGCCCGGGTGGAGGAGGCGCTGGTCGCCCTGCGCCGGCAGTACGAGGCCACCCCGTACCGCCCGACCGGGGCCGGGCCGACCGACGTGGCCCTGACCAACCTGGTGGCCCGGCTCGAGTGGGCCGGGACCCGGGCCCTGCTGTCGGCCGAGTGCGCGCCCCCGGACGACGGCCAGCGCGGCGGGGTGGCCGGGGTGCGGTCGGCCGCCGCGGCCGTGCTGTCGGACGTGGCCGCCCTGGTGGCGAGCCACGACCCCGGGTCCCACCCCGAGCTGGTCCGGACGCTCGAGGAGCACGGGGCGCAGCTGGCCGACGTACGCCAGGCCCTCAGCGACACCGCCCTGCTGACCCTGGTGTCCGGCGCCGACGGGCCGGCCTCCACCACCGTCGACGAGACGACCGATCCGTCGACGGCCCTGGCCGAGGTGGACCCCACCTACCCGGTCCGCATGCTGGCGTTCGCGCTCGAGCTGGTGGTCGACGGGGTGATGGAGGCGGTCGGGCCGACCCGGGCCGGAGTGGGACGGCGGGCCCGGGTGGCCCGGACGCTGCGGTCCTACCGACGGGTGGCGGCCGGTCACCTGACCGTCCGCTCGGTGTGGTTCCGCAACAGCCTGCGCGGCGCCGTCGGCCTGTCCCTGGCCGTCCTGGTGGTCGAGGTCACCACCGTCCAGCACGGGTTCTGGGTGGTGCTCGGCACCATGTCGGTGCTCCGCTCCAATGCACTCGGCACCGGCGCCACCGCCGTCCGGGCGGTGCTCGGCACCGCCATCGGGTTCCTGGTCGGCTACCTCGTCCTCCTGCCACTGGGCCACCACGAGGCCCGGCTGTGGATCGTGCTGCCGCTGGCCGTCCTGGTGGCCGGGGTGGCCCCGACGGTCAGCACCTTCACCGCCGGGCAGGCCGGCTTCACCGTGCTGGTGGTGGTGATCTTCAACATCATCGACCCGGTCGGCTCATCCGTCGGACTGGTCCGCATCGAGGACGTGCTGATCGGTGCGGCGGTCAGCGTGGTGGTCGGGCTCCTCTTCTGGCCCCGCGGTGCGGGAGCCGAGCTGGCCCGGGCGCTGACCGACGCCTACACCACGGCGTCGGCCTGGCTCACCGACGCCGTCGACCAGGTGGCCCGGACCTCGCGGGAGGAGCCGTGGTTCGGGACCCCCGAGGGCACGGCCGCGCTGGCCTCCTCGCAGCGGCTCGACGACGCCTACCGGCAGTACCTGAGCGAGCGCGGGGCAAAGCCGGTGCCGCTGCCGGTCGTCACCCGCCTGCTGACCGGGACGGCCCGGATCCGCCTGACCGCGCTCACCCTCGAGGCCCTGCCCGACGTGACGCTCCCGGGGGCGCCACCGCCCCTGCCCGAGGTGCTGGCCGCCCGTGACACCGTGGTGGAGGAGTGCCACACCGTGGAGTCGCACTTCGGTGGGCTTTGCTCCTCCCTGGCCGCCCGCGACGGCCGGCCCCCCGACACGCCGCCGGCCGACCGCCGGCTGGCCCCCGAGCTGGTCGCCGCCTGGAACGCCGTGCTCCGGGCGGGCCGGCGCGACGGCGTGCTGACCGTGCTGCGGCTGCTGTGGGTGGAGGAGCGCATGGTCGACCTCCGCCGGCTCCAGGCCGACCTGACCACCACCGAGGCGGCCGACGGCCACCTCCACCACCGGAGGGCCTGGACATGACCGTCGTCGACCGCTGGGGCAACGCCGTCCGGACGGACAGCGAGGAGGCCGCCCGCCTCCTCGAGCAGGCCACCACCGAGTTCGTGCTGTTCCGCGACGACCCGGCGGCGACCCTGGACGCGGCCGTCGAGGCCGACCCCGACGCACCGCTCCCCCACATCGTCCGGGCCGAGTTCGACCTGTTCGCCCAGACCCGGGACGGGCTGCGGTCCGCCCGGGAACAGCTGGCCGTGGTCGACACCCTGCCGGACGTCGGCGCACCACGCGAGCGCCTGCACGCGGCGGCCGCCCACGCCTGGGCCGACGGGCACCTGGGGGTGGCCGCACGCCACCTGGACCGGGCCGTCGCCCTCGACCCGCACGACCTCCTCGCCCTGCGGGTCGCCCACGACCTGTCGTTCTTCACCGGGGACTCCCGCAACATCCGCGACGTGGTCGCCCGGGCCCGCCACGCGTGGGCGGAGCCCGACCCGCTGTTCGGGGCCGTCCAGGGCATGTACGCCTTCGGGCTGGAGGAGAACGGCGAGTACCACCGGGCCGAGGAGGCGGCCCGCTACGCCCTGTGGGCCGACGGATCGGACGTGTGGGCGACCCACGCGTTGGCCCATGTGTTCGAGATGGAGGCGCGCACCGACGAGGGTGTGGCCTTCCTCGAGGAGAGCGCCGTACGGTGGGACGCCAGCTTCTTCGCCGTGCACAACTGGTGGCACCTGGCCCTCTACCGGATCGCCCAGGACCGGTCCGACCTCGCCCTCTCGCTGTTCGACGGCCCGGTCCGGGCCCGCCACAGCGAGCTGTGGCTCGACCTGGCCGACGCCGCCTCGCTGCTGTGGCGGCTGTCGCTGGTCGGCGTCGACATCGGCGACCGTGCGGCCGCCCTGGTGCCGGCCGTCGAGCCGAAGTCGGGCGACGGGCTCTCGGCCTTCAACGACCTGCACGCCGTCATGGTGTTCGGCCTGGCCGGGCGGCACGATCTGGTGGACGCGGTGCTCGGGGGCGCCTCAGGCACCGAGGGCACCACCTACGCCCGGGCACTGGCCCTGTCGGGCACGGGGCTGCTGCACGGTTTCCGCGCCTTCGCCCGCGGCGACGCGACCGAGGCCGTCGACCACCTCCTGGTGGCCCGGGGGCACTCGGCGCTCATCGGCGGGAGCGTGGCCCAGCGGGACGTCATCGACCAGACCCTGCTGGCCGCGGCCGCCCGGGCCGGTGACGACGGGCTGGTCCGGTCGCTGGTGTCGGAGCGGGTGGAACGGACGCCGGCGGCGGCCGGGCCGGCGGAGCGGCTGGTCGAGGTCAACCGGTCCTGAGCGGAGCCCCTCAGGCGGCCAGGCGGGCCAGGACCTCGGACGTCCCGACCACCTCGGCGAACCCGGCGGCCAGCGCGGCCGCCACGTCGTCGGCCACCTGGGCGGCCGGGTAGGGGCTGCCGTCGAGGCGCTCGAGGTCGGGCCCACCGACCGCGTCGGGCACGAAGAGTGTCTCGTAGTCGCGGCCGTGGGCGCTCCGGGCCGTGGAGTCGCAACAGAAGCTGGTCATGTAGCCGACCACCACCACCGTGGTCACGCCGAGCGTGCGGAGGATCCCGTCGAGGTCGGTGCCCTGGAAGGCGTCGTAGCGGGTCTTGGTGACCACGATCGGCTCGTCGGGCATGGTCAGCGCGGCGTGGAACGCCACCCGGGCGGTGCCCTCGACGAAGGAGTCCTCCTCCCCCTCCTCGGCGAAGTCGCCCATCCGCCCGGCGTCCGACCCGTCGGGCCGGTGGGCGTGGCGCACGTAGACGACCGGGGCGTCCTGGTCCAGGAATGCGGCGATCAGGGCGTTGATGTTGCCGAGGCGTTGGGCCGCCTCCTCGAAGGAGGCCGGGCCCTCGGGGTCGAAGTACTCCTCCTGGACGTCGATGACGAGGAGGGCGCTGCGGTCCGGTCGCACCTGGTAGCTCATGGTCCCCCTCGTGGTCCGTCCCGGCGCCGGGCGGCGACCGCGTCGCGAAGCTAGCCGGACGGGGTGCTCCGGGGGCCCTCGACACCGGCGCGTCGCCGGACCTCGGGCGGACGTTGCATCATGTGACGGTGACGAGAGGGACGGACGAGGAGATCGACGACACGGAGGCCCAGGTCGCGCGGGCCTCGGCCCGGCAGCGCCTGCTGGCCTGGCTGGCGCTGCTGGCGTCGGTCGGGGCGGTGGTGGCCCTGGTCGTGCTCGTCGTCACCCAGCACGGCGCGTCCCTCCTCGCCGTCGTGGTGGGCGTGGCCGTCGGGGCCTCCGGCGCGTGGTGGACGATCGCCCACCGCGGGGTGCGCCGCACCATCGGCGTCGTGGCCGTGGTCGTCGGGGTCGGCCTCTGCGTGGCGGCACTCGTCTGGGCGGCCAGCGAGCCGGACAGCTTCGCCATCGAGGTGGCGGTACTGCTGGCCGTCACCGCGCTGGCCTACGGCGCGGCCCGGTCCGCCCTGCGCCACGACGCACGCGAGCTGGCCGCCGCCGAGACACGGGCCACCCCGCCCCGCCACCCGGTGCTGCTGTGCAACCCGTGGTCCGGCGGCGGCAAGGTCGAGAAGTTCGGGCTGGTGGAGCTGGCCGAGAGTCTCGGCGTCGAGACCGTGCTGCTCGACCACGGCCTCGACCTCGAGCAGCTGGCCCGTGACGCGGTGGCCCGGGGCGCCGACTGCCTGGGTATGGCCGGGGGCGACGGGTCGCAGGCCCTGGTGGCGTCCATCGCGGTGGAGCACGGCCTTCCCTTCGTCTGCGTGTCCGCCGGCACGAGGAACCACTTCGCCCTCGACCTCGGCATCGACCGTGAGGACCCGCGCCACAGCGTGCGGGCCTTCCGTGACGCGGTCGAGCGCCACATCGACTACGCCACCGTCAACGACCGCTTCTTCGTCAACAACGTGTCGCTCGGGGTCTACGCCACCATCGTGCAGCAGGACGAGTACCGCGACGACAAGGTGGGGACGACCACCACCCTGCTGCCGGAGATGCTCGGCGCCGCCGACTCGCCCTTCGACCTGCAGTTCACCGAGCCCGACGGCAGCGAGGTCGACGGCGCCTTCCTGATCCAGGTCTCCAACAACCCCTACGTGCTCGGCCCCTCCCTCGACGTCGCCCAGCGACGCCGCATGGACACGGGCACCCTGGGCGTCTTCGCGGTGACGGGGTCGACCGGGGCCGAGGCGGCCGGCGTGGTGACCCTCGGCGCGCTCGGCCAACGCCGGCTGAGCCCCAACTGGCACGAGTTCACCTCGACCGGCTTCGAGGTCCGCTCCCGTTCCGGAACCGCCTACGCCGGGATCGACGGCGAGGCACTGGAGCTCCCCACCCCGCTCCGCTTCGCCATCCACCCCGGCGGCCTGCGGCTCCTCGTGCCGGCCGGCAACTCGGTGCTGGCCGACCAGCGCCGGGCCCGGGACGTGACGCTGGGCGACCTGGTGACGCTGGCCCGGGGGATCGACCCTGCCCCGGTCGGGGCAGCCGGCGAAGGGGCGGACCGGTGAGCGGTCACGAGCCCGAGAGCGACGCCGGCGACCGGGGCGCCACCGGTACGCGCACGCGCTGGCAAGCCGTCGTGGACGAGGTCGAGGACCTCGACCTGGCGCTGTACGAGGCGGTGGCGGCCACGCCGACCCCGTCGCTCGATCGCGGGCTGGCCCTGCTCACCAATGCGGCCAACTACTCGCGGCTGTGGCTCGGCGTGGGCGGGGTGATCGCCCTGGCCGGCGGCGCCCGAGGGCGACGCGCCGCCCTGCGCGGCGGGGCGGCGCTCTTGATCACCTCGGCGGTCGCCAACCTCGGCGTCAAGCGGTTCGTGCGACGCGAGCGCCCGGCCCGGGTGGAGGCCCGGCGGCACCGCTCGGTGCGCATGCCGGAGTCGACGTCGTTCCCGTCCGGCCACACCGCTTCGGCCTTCGCCTTCACCCTCGGTGCGGCCGGGGTGGTGCCGGGGCTGGCCGTACCGCTGGTGCCGCTGGCGGCGGCGGTCGGTTACTCGCGGGTCCACGGCGGGGTCCACTACCCCGGCGACGTGCTGGCCGGCGCCGTGCTCGGCTCGGTGGTGGGGATCGTCCTGCCCGGCCGCCACCACCGCGCCCGGGCGTGACCGGCCGTCGAGCGGGTAGCGGCGAGCCCCGGCGCAGTATCGTGCGTTCGGGCCGTTAGCTCATCCGGTAGAGCAGGGGACTTTTAATCCCAAGGTGGTGGGATCGAGACCCACACGGCCCACCAGTTCATGTTGTTCGATGGCGGCGATCATGCGAGGGGACGCAGATGTGGATCAGGAAGGGACTCACCGCGCTGACGGCGGCAATGGCGGTTTCTGCCATCGGCTTCGTCCCGACGCATGGCTCGGCTGGTGCGTCGAGCCCGAAGCGGGTCAAGCCCGTCACCTGCGCTGCGATCAGTGGACTGGACGACCCGGGTGACATCTTGACGGTGAGCGGATGCACGGGGGCGACGGGCGGGACGGGCACCGTCGCCGGCCCATTCTTCACGCCTTCGATCATCACCTGGGCGGCCGGTGGGCAGTCGACGGTCACGTTTCATCCGATGCCGCGTCAGACTGGCCAGTGCCCGGACGGCAGTTCGGCATTCCAGCTCCGAGGCGGAAGAGTGAAGAGTCCCACCATCCGAGGCGCCTCGGGGGCATTCCACGCAACGTTCTGCTTCGACGCCGTAGGCAACATGAGCTTGAAGCCTGGAACCTTGATGAAGTTCTGACCAGGAGCTTGGCCTTCTGGCCCGCTCCCGCCGGCGAGGGCGGAGACCGTCAACCACCCGCCAGGCCGAAGTACAGGGACAGCCCTTCGGGTAGGCCCTCACTCGTCCGGGGGTGGAGAACTCGACCTGAGGGCGCCTTCGTACTCCGAGCGGGCGAACTCGAACGGCCCGATGGCCTTCTGCGTCAGGTAGTTCGCGTGTCGGAAGTTGCTCCAGGTCACGGCGTCTTGACCAAAGGAGATGTCGGCGACGACGCCGCCACACATGAACTCGCCGCAGACACAGGTGAGGACGGCGACCCCACCGTCCTGGCAGAGTTCCTCATCCTCAGAGGACTGGTCGAACTCACTGCACCAAAGAGCCTGGGGAACTGGATGGCCTTCACCAGGCCGAACGCGGAGGGGCGCCGCACTGTTCCACGTACCTTCGGCCCGGTTGTACCGGCTCTCCAAGGCTTCGCCGTCGATGATGACCCGGACGGTCACACCTCCGGTCGCAAGGAATTGGTCAAGTTGGCGAAACTCGACGCTGCTGAATCGCACCTGTCCACCCCAGCCTTCCTAGTTCCTGCCCGAGAGCCACCGCCCCGTTGAGTCAACCCTCGAAGTGGCCGACACAGGTTCCGCCGTCGACGTCACTGTTCGATCCGTCCGGGCAGAGGGTGTCCGACCAGACGACCCCGGCCAGGTCGGCTCCTGTCAGATCGGCTCCCCCGAGATTGGCATCCGTCAGGTCGGCTCCGGCGAGGTCGGCGCCGGCCAGCGCAGCACTGACCAGATCCGCTCCCGGGCCGACGAGATAGCCGGCGACGAGTCCCCAGTTGGCCGGCAGTGCGGCCGGCGTACCGGTGATCGATCCTGAACGGACATCGCTGAGGTCGAACGGCGAGAGATCCAGACCGGTGACGTCCGCTCCCACCAAACTGACGCCCGGCCCCACCAGGAGCCCGCCCACGATGCCGAAACCCGCCGGGAGGGCCGCCGGGCTCCCCACCAGTCCCAACCCGACCGCTCCGTAGAAGGACGCGCCGGTGAAGTCGGCGCCCGCCACATCGGCCCCGGTGAGATTGTCGAATACGAAAACACCCGGGCAGGTGAGTCCGTGCAGATCGGCGCCGTGGAGATCGGCCGTCGGCCCGACCAGATAGCCCCCGCACTGCCTCCATTGACTCGGCAGGCTCGCCGCCATCCCCTGAATGCCGCCCGAACTGATGCGCTGCATCGTGGTCGATCCGAACTGGGTTCCGCTGACGACCGCATCCACGAGCGGTTCGCCCACCAACTGGATCCCCTCGACCGTGGCCCCGGTCAGCACGGCACTCGAGAGCTTCACGTCGGCCATTCCGCTTCCCATGAGTGTCGCTCCCGTCAGGTCGGCCCCGGACAGGTCCACATAGCTGTAGATCGGGATGGTGCAGCCGGCCAGGTTTTGACCGGGGCCGGGCTGCGTGCAGTCGAGCGGATTCCGGTTGACCATCACGATCACCTTCGCCGTGGTCCGGCCGTGGCCGCTGGCGGTCAGCGTCAACTTGTAGCCGACCGGGTTCCTGCCGGTGTCGCCACGAAGTTGCACCGAGAACGCGACGCTCGAGCCGGTGCAGGGGACGGTCGATGGGAGCCCGGTCACCGCGTGGTTCGACTTGAGCGTGCAGGTCGCTGCGTTGGTGGTGGCGGCGGTCACCGTCACGGTCCCTCCGAGATGGGACAGGGCGGCGGCATCCACCGCGATCCCGGTCAGCACGGGCTTGGGGAGGCCGCTCCCCTCGGCCGCCGACGGCGACCACGCCTGACCGACCACGAGTGCCACGACGAGCAGGAGCCCGCCGGCCAACCAGGAGAACCGCCGTAATGTCATCTCACGCCTCTCGTCCGCCAGGCCACACCCCGGACTTCCGGCCGGAGGTCCCACGTGCCCTGCGTCAGACTAAGCACCGCCGGCGACCGATCACCAGGGAATCCGGGTGAACAGTTGGTGACAGACCTGCCGCGTAGCCTGGGGACCCACCCTGACGGAGCCGCCGTCGGACGGGACGGGCCCCGAGCCGGAGATGCGGACATGACCGACGACGCAGCCTTCAGCGATCAGCTGGAGGCGTGGCTTCAGGCTGACGGCCCGAAGACGGTGGGCGACCTGGGCGAGGTCTTCTCGGAGAAGAGCTTTGCCGTCACCATCCTGCTCCTCATGTTCGTCCCGGCCCTGCCGCTCCCGACGGGCGGGGTCACCCACGTCTTCGAGGTGATCACCGTCCTGCTGGCCGCCGAGATGGTGGCCGGGGCCCGGTCGATCTGGCTCCCCGCCCGCTTCCGGGACCGTCCGCTCGGTGCGGCCACCACGGGCAAGGCGATCCCCTTCATGATGCGGCGGATCCGCTGGCTCGAGAGGTTCTCGCGACCACGGGCGGCCAGCTTGTTCGGCCGGCGGTGGTTCCTGCGGGTGCTCGGGCTGCTCTTCATCGCCCTCGCGGTGGCCGCTGCGGTGGCCCCGCCCTTCTCCGGCCTCGACACCCTGCCGTCGCTCGGCGCCGTGTTCGTCGCCCTGGCCATCATCCTGGAGGACGTGGTGGCCCTGGCCATCGGACTCGGCCTGGGAACCGCCGGGGTGGTGCTCATCCTGACCGTGGGCGCCGCTCTCCTCCACCTCGTGCGGGGCCTCTTCTGAGCGTCAGCCCCCGTCCAGGTGGCGCTGCAGTGAGTCGAGCCGGTCGTCCCAGCTGTGGGCCAGGGCGGCCAGGAACTGCTGGGCCACCTGCACCGGCTCCGAGCGCAGGCGGTAGCGGACCCGCCGCCGCTCCCCCGGCTCCGGCGCCAGCAGCCCGGCGTCGGCCATCAGCGCCAGGTGCTTGGCGACGGCCTGGCGGGTGATGGGCAGCCGGGCGGCCAGGTCGGTGGCCGTCGACGGTCCGTCGGTGGCCAGCGCGGCCAGGATGGCCCGGCGGGTCGGGTCGGCCAGGGCGACGAAGACCTGTTCGGCGACGGCCTCGACGTCAGGCGCCATCGACGTACTCGACCAGCTCCCCCAGCTCGCTCGCCCAGCCCTCGGCGTGGGAGTCGTAGGTCTGGCGCCGGGTGTCCTCCGGGAGCTGGGCGAAGCCCGTCTCGACCACGTGCAGGACGGTGGCGTCGCCGTCGGGCTCGAGGGTGAACTCGACGTACGTGCGCCGGGGGTCCGAGTCCGGCAGGTCGGGCAGCTTCCACGTGTAGGCGAACACGGTCGGCTCCTCGACCCGCTCCACCCGCATGTCGACCGTCATGCCCCCGGAAAACGTCATGGTGGCGGCGCCACCGGGACGCAGGTCGATGGTGGCCCGCTCGCCGAACCAGGCTCCCAGGCCGTCGGCCGTGGTGAGGGCCCGCCACACCTCCTGCGGCGGGCGGCGCAGGGTGACCGTGCGCTCGATGCGGTCCGGGAAGGCCATCAGGCGTACTCCTCCGCGGCACGGCGGGCGAGGTCGCGCGGGCTGCGGTTGGGTGCCCCGGCGCCGCCCTCGGCCACCTCGCGCAGGCTGGTCCGGACGAAGTGGTCCCAACTGCGGCTGCAGTAGTCCTTGCACTCGAGCCCGTCGTCGAGACCGAGGTGCTCGAAGGTCAGCTCGCACGAGTCGTCGTCGACCGGCGTGATGGTGAAGGTCGGCCGGGTGCCCTCCCAGTCCTCCATGAAGGTGCACTCCTCCACCAGCCAGCGGACGGTGGTCGGGCGGGTGGCCTCCTCCACCCGGATCAGCAGGGGACGGTGGTCGGCCACCATCGGGAACCGGAGCTCACCCCCGGCCAGGCCGGAGCCGGTGACGGGGCTCCACCAGGCCTCGATGGCCGTGGTGGTGGTGACGGCGTCGAACACGACGTCGGCCGGGGCGTGGATCCGGACGGTGGTGCGGTAGTCGGTGGCGGTGGTCATCGGGGTCTCCTCCGGGTAGGTGGTGCAACCTGTTGATTGCCATACTATGGCAACTGCTTGGTTGCGTCAAGAGGATCGATCCGGATCCGCTCCCCGCTCCGGTCCCGATGACCGTACGCCCCACCTCAGAGGGGCGCCCACTCCCGGCCGAACCACCGCTGCACCCGCGACGTCCCGAACTCCGACTTCTGGGCGGCCAGGTCGACCGAAGCGGCGTCGAACGTCCCGACCGGCGGCGACCCCTGCACGAAGGTGACGTCCACCCGGGCCACCTTGTCCTCGCCGAACTCGAGGTAGCACTGGCCCCGGCCGTCGTAGCCGGGCGACGATCCACCCGCCGCGACCCGGGCGAGAATGGCCTCGGCCACCACCCGGGCCTGCCCCTCGGCGAACACGCCGGCCTTGGGCGTTCCCACGCTGGTCACGTCCCCCACCGCATAGACGTCGGGGAAGCGCGTCTCCAGCGTGCGGGAGTCGACCGGGATCCACCCGTCCTCACACATGCCGGAGGCCACCACGACCTCGGGGGCGACGTGCACGGGCACGCCGAGGAAGAGGTCGAAGGGGATGGCACGCCCGTCGGCGGTGGCCGCCTCGTTGGTGGCCGGGTCGAGGGAGACCACCTTCGTGTCGGGCACCCACTCGATCCCCCGCTCGGCGAAGGCGCCCAGCAGGGCCTGCGACGCGGCGGGCGAGGGCGGGATCGGCGCGCCCATGGGCATGGCCAGGGCGATGGTCGACTTGTCGCGGCGGCCGCGCCGCTCGAGGAAGTCGTGCACCAGCAGCGCCGTCTCGCTCGGGGCCGGCGGGCACTTGAAGGGTGTCGAGGTGACACCCACGACCACGCGTCCGCCGTCGAAGGACTCCAGCACCTCGCGCAGGGCGAAGGCGCCCGGCACCGTGTAGAACTCGTGCCCGGCCTCGACCAGCCCCGGCGTCGCCTCCGGCCGCAGGTCGGCGCCGAGGGCCACCACCAGGACGTCGCCGTCGAACTCGCCGGCGTCGGTCACCACCCGGCGCGCCACCGGGTCGATCGACCGGATGGTCGACCGCACGAAGCGGACGCCCGGCTTCAGCACCTCCTCGTACGGGTGCACCACGGCCTCGGCGGTGGTGCGCCCGAACATCACGTCGAGCTTCGAGAAGCCGAAGACGAACCCCTCGCCCTTGTCGACGAGCGTGACCTCGGCGTCGTCGCCGAGCTCCTCGGACAGGCGGGTCGAGAGCTCGAGGCCCCCGAACCCGGCGCCCAGGACGAGGACCCTCACGCCGGCTGGGGGACGATGCGGATGTAGGGCTTCGGCTCGGCCCACTGGCCGAAGATCTCGCGGGCCTCGTCGTTGTTGACCGACCCGGCGATGATCACGTCGTCGCCCTGCTGCCAGTTGGCCGGCGTCGCCACCCGGTGCCTGGCCGTCAGCTGGAGCGAGTCGATGACCCGCAGCACCTCGTCGAAGTTCCGCCCCGTCGTCATCGGGTAGATGAGGATGAGCTTGACCTTCTTGTCGGGGCCGACCACGAAGACGGTGCGCACGGTCTGGTTGTCGGCCGGCGTGCGGGACCCGGCCTCACCCGAGGTGCCGGCCGGCAGCATGCCGTACAGGGTCGCCACGGCGAAGTCGTCGTCGCCGATGATGGGGTAGCCCGGCCGGGCGCCCTGGGTCTCCTCGATGTCGTCGACCCACCGCTCGTGGTCGCCGGTGGCGTCGACCGAGAGTCCCATGACCTTGACCCCCCGCTTGGCGAACTCGGGCTCGATGCTGGCCAGGTAGCCGAGCTCGGTCGTGCAGACCGGGGTGAAGTCCTTCGGGTGGGAGAAGAGCACCGCCCACGAGTCGCCGATCCACTCGTGGAACCGGATCGTCCCCTGGGTGGTGCGTGCCTCGAAGTCCGGTGCCGTGTCGCCGAGCTGCAGTCCCATCATGACCTCCTGGTCGTGACCCGTCCCCCTGGACGTGTCCGTCGGGCGTCACTGTAGAGGAATCCACAGATTCGATCAAGTAGTATTCGGTTAAATCTGAGTGACTTGAACAAACAGGCTGGCCTGGATCGAACCCGTGCGTCTGGTACGCTGGGGGCGTGCCACCCCGCGACGACTCCCGTCCGGCCGAACGGTCCGGCTACCACTCCCCCCTCCGGGCCCGGCAGGCCGCGGAGACGAGGCGGACCATCGTCGAGGCCGCCATCGCCCTGTTCAAGGAGCGGGGCTGGGCGGCAACCACCCTCCCCATGGTGGCGGAGGCGGCGGGCACGGCCGTCGACACCATCTACTCGGCCTTCGGCTCGAAGTCCGGCCTGCTGATGGCGGCCACCGACCTGGCCATCGCCGGCGGCGGCGACGATCCGACCGCCATGGTCGACCGCCCCGAACCGGCGGGGTTCGGGGTCGGCACCCCCACCGAGCGCATGCGCACCGGGGTGCACTTCACCGTGGACGTCTACCTGCGGTCGGTGCCCATGCTGCGGGCCCTGCAGGAGGCGGCGGCCAGCGACGAGGCGGCCCGGGCCCGGCTCACCAAGTACGACAACGACCGCCGCAACGTCATGGTCCAGGGGCTCGGGCTCATCCTGGGCCGGCCGGCGCCGGACCGGTTCGTCGACGCCATCTGGGCCCTGGTGAGCCCGGAGGTCTTCACCATGCTGACCGAGGGCCGCGGCTGGTCGGTGGCCGAGGCCGAGGCGTGGCTGGTGGAGATGGCCGAGGCGGCCGTTCTGGCCTGCCCCGAGCTGCAGACGGCGTCCGGGTCCTGACACCCGGACGGCCCCCGTGCCGCCGGGGCCCGTTCGACCGGACGCGCGTCAGGCCTGCTCGTTGACCTGACGGCGCCGGGCCCGCAGCACGGCCAGCCGCAGCGCCCGCTCGGCCTCAGCGTGGCGGAGCAGCTCCTCCTCCACCGTGGTCGGGTGGTCGACGTCGACGATCTCGACGATGGCCTCGGCCATGGTCACCACCTCGGCGTTGGCCAGCAGCTCCGACCCCGCCGGCTGGTCGAGGAACTGCTTGTCGTAGTCCCAGATCATCGACCGCAGCCGCACCACCAGCTCGCCCGGCTGGCGCACCTTGATGCGCACGAAGTCGCCGTCGACGAGGTCGACCCGGACGGCGTCGGCCACCCGGGCGTCGTAGCTGGCCAGGATCATCTCCGAGGTCGGGAACCGGGCGACGGTGCCGTTGCCGGACACCACCAGGAAGCCGGGCACGAGGGCCACCTCGAGCTGCCAGTGCCAGGCATGGCGGCGCATGGACCGGCCCGGCACGTGGAGGGCCCGGTACTCGCCCTGGCACGACCACCCGACCCGGGTGGCCCGGCTGATGCCCGCCCGCCGGCGCAACGACGCCGCCAGCATGGCCGGCGAGGTGTACCGCCACTGGCGTGGCCTGTCGAACGTCACCGTCGGGAGCTTGGCGCTGGTGGCCACCGCCCGGACCCCCGATCGGGTGACTACGAGGTCCGGGTCGTCGGCGAGCAGTCGGGCGAGGTGCACACCGTCATCAACGAACGGCGTGTGTCCAGCGTTACGCCCTGCGTTAGGACCCCGGGGGCGGGGCGAACGTGCTCGGGGCCTGGAAGGCCGCCCGGCGGGACGCCCGGCGGAAGGTGGCCAGCAGGGCCGGGCCGACCAGCAGGATGCACACGGCCGTGGTGATGGCCCGTCCCGTGTCCCACCCGAGCGACGTGGTGGCGTCGAAGATCAGGTAGTGGTGCAGGTTGGTGCTGAAGGAGGCGGCCGGCTGGTAGGCGATGGCGCTCTGGGGGTCGAGGGAGAAGGGCCAGAACGACAGGTTGGACAGGAACCCGTAGACGTAGGCGGCCGCCGCCCCGTAGAGGGCCAGCATCCCCACCTCGCGGCGGCCGGTGGCCGGGGGCAGCAGGCCGGCCCCGAGGCCCACCCAGGCGCAGCCGAACATCTGGTACGGCATCCACGGGCCCACGCCACCGGTCAGCAGGGCCGACGCGAAGAGCGTGGTGCAGCCGAGAGCGAAGCCGAAGCCGGGGCCGAACACCCGGCCGGCCAGGACCACGATGAAGAAGACGAGCTCGACACCGGCCGTGCCTGCCCCGAGCGGGCGGAGGGCGGCGCCGACGGCCGACAGCACACCGAGCATGGCGACGGCCTTGGCGTCGATGCCGCCGTCGGCCACCCCGGCGAAGACGATGGCCAGCACCAGGACGAGCAGACCGCCGAAGAGGAACGGGGCCAGCGACGCGTCCCCCACCCGGCCGGGCGCCACCACGAACGGCCACAGGAAGGCCACCAGCCCGAGGAAGGAGGCCAGCACCAGGGTCAGGCGCGACAGCCGCCCGACCGGGACGGCACCCGCGCCCGTCACCGCTCCCCCTCGAGCACGGACGCCACCTGGTCCAGTGTCAGGTACTGCAGGGGGGCGAGCACCTTGGCCAGCTGGGGGGCGAAGGCGGGCGAGGCGGTCACGACCTCGGTGGTCGGCCCGTCGGCCACCACGTCGCCCACGGCCATGACCACCACACGGTCGGCCGCGGCCGCCGCGAACTCGACGTCGTGGGTGGCCACCACCACCGCCCGGCCGTCGCCGGCCAGCAGGTCGAGGATGTCGACCAGCGCCCGCTTGGCCGGGTAGTCCAGCCCGCGGGTCGGCTCGTCGAGCAGCACCACGGACGGCCCGGCCGACAGCTGGACGGCCAGCACCAGTGCCAGGCGCTGGCCCTCGGACAGGTCACGGGGGTGCAGCCGGTCGTCGATGCCCGGCGCCAGGCGGTCCAGGACCTCCCTCGCCTTCACTGGCGCCGTGCCGGTGGCCTCCCGGTCGGCCTGTTCGCACTCGTCGGCCACGGTGTCGAGGTAGAGGAGGTCGGCCGGCGTCTGGGGCACCAGGCCCACCAGCGACCGGGCCTCGGCCGCGCCGACCGCGGCCGGGTCCCGTCCCTCGACCGACACCGTGCCGCCGTGGCGGGGCCCCGAACCCTGCAGGGCCCACAGCAGCGACGACTTGCCCGAGCCGTTGCGGCCCATGAGTGCGGTCACCTGGCCCCCGGGCAGGTCGAGGTCGACCTGGCGGACGGCCACCGCATCGCCGTAGCGGACGGTCACCCCGCGGGCCTGGAGCCGCGTCGCGCCGGGGGCCCGGGCCACCGACCTGGCCGGCGGGGGCGGCGGGCCGTCGCCCATGCGCTCGCGCAGGGGACCGGCCACCCGCCGGGCGTCGCGCACCGAGAGGGGCGGCGGGTCCCACCCGGCCAGACGGGCGAGCTCGACCACCGGCGGCGCCACCGCCGCGGTGGCCAGCACCGCGGCCGGCGGCCCCGACCGGACGGTGCCGTCGGCCCGCACCTCGACGACGGTGTCGGCGTACTGGACCACCCGCTCCAGCCGGTGCTCGGCCAGCAGCACGGTCACCCCGAGGTCGTGGACGAGTCGCGTGACGGCGGCCAGCACCTCCTCGGCCGCCGTCGGGTCGAGCGCCGACGTCGGCTCGTCCAGCACCAGCACGCCGGGCTGGGCGGTCAGCACCGAGCCGATGGCCACCCGCTGCTGCTGGCCGCCGGACAGCTCGTGCAGGGGCCGGTCGCGCAGGTCGGCGATGCCCAGCAGGTCGAGGGTCTCCTCCACCCGCTTGCGCATGACGGCCGGCGGCACGGCCAGCTGCTCCATGCCGTAGGCCAGCTCCTCCTCGACCGTGTCGGTCACGAAGCCGGCCAGCGGGTCCTGGCCGACCACGCCGACCACGTCGGCCAGATCGCGCGGCTTGTGGGTGCGGGTGTCCCGCCCGTCGACCAGCACGCGTCCGGCCAGCGTGCCGCCGGTGAAGTGCGGGACCAGGCCGTTGACGGCGCCGAGCAGCGTGGACTTACCCGACCCCGTCCGCCCCACCACCAGCACGAGCTCGCCCTCGCCCACGGTCAGGTCCACGTCGCGCAGCACGGGGCCGGGGGCGTCCTGGTAGGTGACGCTGACCTGCTCGAACCGGATCATGCCGCCACGTCCGTCGCCCGGACACGCCCGACGTCCCGCACGCCCTCGACCGGCGCCGGCGCGGCGGGCCGTCGGGAGCGGACCGGCGGCGGCGCGATGACCGCGGCCAGGCCGGCCAGCAGGACGGCCAGGGCCGGCACCGCCGGCAGGGCCGGCCACCGCAGCGGCGCCGCGCTCGGGTCGAGGGCGGCCACGCCGGCCCCGAAGGCGGCCAGGAAGACGACGGCCGGCACCGCGCCGCACACGACGACGCCCCACTCGGGCAGCCGCCACGGGTCCGGTCGGTACTGGGTGCGGCGCACCCGGCGGCCGCCCAGGGCCAGGCCGAGGCCGCACAGGACGGCCCCGGCGGCGAGGGCGGGCAGGCCGAACAGGCCGGGGGCCGACCCGTCGAGCAGACCGTAGGCGCCGGCGCACAGCCCGAGCATCCCGGCCAGCAGCAGGGCGGCGGTGCCCCGGCGGGAGCGGGGCGACGCGCCGCCCACCCGGCCGTAGCCGCGCGAGTCCATGGCCGCGGCCAGCCGCAGCGAGCGCTCGAAGGCGTCCTCGAGCACGGGGATGGCGACCCCCCGCAGCGCGTGCCGGCCCCGGGTCGGCCCGCCCCGCAGCTTGCGGGCCCGCCGCACCCGTTGGACGCTCTCGACCAGCTGCGGCGCCACGCTGAGCGACACAACCACGGCCACGCCCAGCTCGTAGAGGGCGCCGGGCAGGACCCGCAGAGCGCGCTTCGGGTTGGCCAGGGCGTTGGCCGCGCCCAGGCAGCACAGCAACGTGCCGAGTCGCAGCCCGTCGTAGACCGCGGCCATGGTGCCCTCGAGGGTGACGGGACCGCCGAGCTGCACGCCGGCCGCCCAGGCCGGCAGCGGCACCCGCGGCAGCCGCACCAGCACGTGCATTCCGCCGATGCCGACGTCGCCGCCGAAGACCGACCGGAACACCACCCGGATGGCGATGACCACCAGGGCCATGCCGAGGTAGTACTTGAAGGCACGGGCCCAGGGCGCCTCGCTGCGGCGGCTGCTCACCACCACGGCCAGCACCGCCAGCGCCAGGGCCAGCAGCAGCGGGTTGGTGGTGCGGCTCACGGCGGTGGCCAGGCCGATGGCCCACAGCCACCAGGCGATCGGGTGGAGGGTGCGGGGCAGGCGGCCGCGCACGCGGCCGGGCCGCTGTTCCTGGGCCGCTGTCGTCATGCGGCCCGGCGCCGCCGCCAGGCCACCAACCCTGCCCCGCCGGCCAGGGCCAGCACGGCCAGCAGGGCGAGGAGGGCGGGCAGCGGCGAGCCGGAGGAGGCCTGGCCCGCGTGGGTGGGCGCCGCCGTCACCACCTGCGGTTCGGGCGAGGTCGGGACGGTGGTGGTGACACCCGCCGGGGCCGACGTGGTCGTCGTGCCCGGGTCGGTCGTCGTGGTGGTCGGGGCATGGGACGCGCCGAGCGCACCCGCCACGGTCCCCACCGTGCCCGGGTTCGTCGACCCGCCGGCGTGGTGGCCGCCACCCCGGCCGTGGGGCGCTCTGGTGGTGGGCGTGGACGCCGAGGTGGTCGTGGTGGTGGTCGGCTCGGTGGCCCGGACCTGGGCCGGCGTGAAGCCCGGCTTGACCGACGGGCTGGCGTCGCCGAAGGTCCATGCCTCGACGCTGCCGGCCGTCGGCACCAGGGTCCCGGCGCCGGTGGCGGCGTAGGTCCACCGGTTGGTGCCGGCGTCGGCCGTCCAGAAGGCCCAGCTGGCCGTGGCCGGCGGGGTCGAGGTGCAGCTCTGGTTCGTCGGGTCGCCGTCGATCAGGCAGATGAAGGCCAGCCCGTACTGGGCCGTCCCGGTCGGGGTGAAGCCGGACGCCTCCAGGGCGTCGAGGGCGGTGGTCGTGGTCGGGTCGCACCCGGCCTGGATCTGCCCGCCGAAGGGTCGGAAATCGACGGCCACCACGACGCCGGCCGTCTTGGAGCAGGACGACACCGGGTCGGCCCCGGCCGTGGCCGGCGCCCCCGGCAGCGGGCCGGCCAGCGACAGCGCACCGGCCAGCGCGACGACCGTGGCCGCGGCGGACACCAGGCGGAGGACCGGCTGGCGGAGGGAGGGGTGCTGCACGGGTGCTCGCTTTCCGGGTCCGAACCCGGGAGCACCTTCGCATCGGACCCGATGCGGGGCGGCCACCGGGCCCCGGACCGTGTGTCTCGACGATGGGAGCCCACCCCGACCAGGTATCCCGGCTCACGGCGGCCCGGTGGGGCGCACCGCCTACGGTTGCGGACCAGCGCCGGAATCAGACCGGCTTCCCCCGCGTCGAGGCTCTACTGCGTTACGTCGGCGCCGACGTTACCACGGGGTCCTCGAGGGCTCCCGGGGGCGACCCCGACCGCCGCCCTCAGTGGGCGGCGGTCGACAGCTTGAGCTGGTCCCAGAGGAACGGGCCCAGCTGGCTCGTCCACCACTGGCCGCCGGCGCTGAGCGACGTGGTGTGCCCGGTGCCGGCCTGCTCGACCTCGTAGCAGGCGTTTCCCGCCGCCCGGAGGGCGTCGCACGTCTCGAAGGCGTAGGCCGCGGTGACGGGGCTGGCCTGGTCGTAGGCGTACATGAAGAGCAGCGACGGTGCCTCCGCGTTCGTGAGCGTGAGCGCGGGCAGCCCCGGAGTCAGGAAGGCGCCGGTCGAGACGGACGCCGTGACCGCCGGCGACTGGTCGGACAGCGGGCCGGTGTAGGGCACGGTCGCACCCACCGCCAGGCCGAGGGCGATGGCGCCGCCCGCCGAGGTCCCGAGCGGGGCGATGCGCGCCCCGTCCACCCCGTAGGCGGCGGCGTTGGCCCGGAGGTAGCGCACCGCCTGCTGGACGTCGATGGTGGCGTTCGTGGTGTTGGCCGAGGCGTTGACGTAGCCGGCGTTGGCCACCGACACCAGCCGGTAGTCGACCGTCACGCCGACGTAGCCGTAGGTGGCGTAGTTCTGGGCGTCCCAGTCGGCGTCGGTCCGGCTGCCTCCGACGAAGCCGCCGCCGTGGATCAGGATGACCGTCGGCCGCGGTGCGGTGGCCGCGTCCGGCGGGACGTAGATGTCCATCAGCAGCGGCGACACCACGCCGTCGGCGTCGGGCGCCGACGAGAACTGCACCGTGTACTCGTGGATCTGGCTGGTGGCGTACTGCTGGGTGGCGTACAGACCGGAGGCGGGCATGCCCTCGGGGGCGGCCAGCACCTGGAGCGACAGGGTGACCGAGCCCGACGCCGGCGCCGAGGGCTTCACCTTGGTCTTGGCGCTGGTGGCCTGCACCGTCACCACGGCGATGCCGGCGGTCTTCGGCGTGCCGGAGATCGTGCCGGTGGACGCCTTGAGGCGGAGCCCGGTGGGCAGCGCGCCACCCACCACGGACCAGTGGTACGGGCCCATCCCGCCGGTGGCCGACAGGGTGGTCGAGTACGGCACCTTGACCGAGGCCGGCGGCAGGCCGGAGCGGTTGACGGCCACGCCGTCGACGGCCTGCTCGACGGCGGTTGCCAGCGTGGCGTAGCCGGCGTCGTCGGGCTGGATGGCGCCCGGCGTGGTGCAGGCGTCGGTCATCGTGCACACGTTGGCCACGTCCACCGGCACGGCCGCTCCCTGCCACGTCGCCGTCTGGTTGTTGTCGTCGGTGGCGAACGGGTCGGTGACGTCGACCGTCGAGGCCCCGACCGACCCGTAGGCCTGGGTCAGCACCGCGTTGAGCTGGTCGGTGCCGGCCACGCTCTGGGTGGCGGCCGACTGCCCGGCCGAGCCGGTCAGCCACGAGGCGAGGAACGGGTCGTAGTACGTCATGCCGTAGATGGGCACACCGGGTCCGGCCGCCTGGAGGGCGGCCAGCTCCTGGGGCAGCCGGCTGGCCACCCCGCTCAGGGCGTTCGACGCGCAGGTCGGGTCCTGCCCCGAGCCGGTCTGGCACGGCGTGACGTCGTCGGCACCGAGTTCGACGGTGACGTAGGCCACCTGGCGGGGGTGGGCCTTCAGGAAGGCGACGGCGTCGCCGAGCTGGGTGCCGGTCGAGTACGCGCAACCCGGACCGCTCTCGAAGGACGTGGTGGTGGCGCCCCCGCAGCCGAGGTTCTCGACCTGGAGGCCGGGGTAGCGGGCCGCCTCGTGGGCCGCCACCTGGGACACGAAGGTGGCCGCGGACGAGCTGGCGCCGATGCCGGTGGTGAGCCAGCTGCCGAGGGCCAGGGCGTAGGGCCCGGTCGGCGGCTTGGCCGCGGCGGCGGGCGTGGACGTCGCCGCCAGCCCGGCCCCCACCGGCACGGCGCACCCGGCCACGGCGACGACGGCCAGGACGGCGCGGCCGGCGACGCGACGGAACTTCGATCCTGCGGACACTGCTCCCCCCTCCGGGGCGACGATCACGAGGCCTGACAGGTATCCCGGAGCACGTCGCCCGATCAGCACATGCTACCCCTGTTGCGGATTCACTGACAGGCGGCAGTGACGGCACCGGCTTGCCATACTCGTCCCATGGACTGGCCCGAGGGGTTCCTGTGGGGCACGGGTGCGTCGTCGACCCAGTGCGAGGGTGCGGCACCGGGCTCGGACTGGTGGGACTGGGAGCGGGCCGGCCACGCGCCGCCGTCCGGCGACGGCAACGGGTTCGCCACCCGCTACGCCGGGGACTTCGCGCTGCTGTCCGACCTCGGCCTCGTCCACCACCGGCTGTCGCTCGAGTGGGCCCGGCTCGAGCCCGAGCCGGGCGTCCACGACCCGGACGCGGTCAGCCACTACCGCGACGTCCTGGCCGCCGCCCGCGACGCCGGCGTGTCCCCGTGGGTGAGCCTCCACCACTTCACCCTGCCGCGCTGGTTCCTCGACTCCGGCGGGTTCCTGGTCGAGTCCAACCGCACCGAGGTGTGGAGGCGCCACGTCGACTTCGTGGCCGACACCTTCGGCGACCTGGCCGCCGGTTGGCAGCCGGTCAACGAGACGAACTACTACGCCCGGGCCGCCTACGGAGGACGGGGCTGGCCGCCCGGCCACAAGGACCGCGACGAGGTGGCCGTCGTCAACGAGGCCATCCACCTGGCCACCGCCGAGGCGGCCGTGCGGCTGTCGGCCACCGGCGCCCCGGTGTCCTCGATCTACGGCCTCTCCCCCGTGGTGCCCCACGACGACGACCCGGCCACCGCCGCGCTGGCCCGGTCGCTGGACGACTACTACTGGGCCCCCTGGATCGGGCTGCAGCGCGACGGCGTGCTGGCCGTGCCGGGGCGCGAGCCGGTCGAGCGGCCCGACCTGGCCGGGTTCGTCGACCTGCTCGGGTTCTCCTACTACGCGGCCATGGGGGTGACCGCCGGCCGGCTGGACGTGCACCCGGAGGGGTCGCCGCTGTCCCCGCTCGGCTACGGCATCTGGGCCGACGGGGTGGGTCTGGTGCTCGACCGCATCCATGAGGAGCTGCCCGACACCCCGGTGCTGGTGGCGGAGTACGGCATCGGCACCGACGACGACGAGGAACGGGCGGCCTACCTGGAGCGCGGTCTCGAGGTCGTGCACGAGGCCATCGGGCGCGGCGTGGACGTGCGGGGGCTGTTCCACTGGACGGCGGTCGACAACTACGAGTGGCTGCACGGCTTCGACGTGGCCTTCGGGATCATCGACCGCGACCGGAACGTCCGGCCCAGCGCGCAGGTGCTGGCCCGGGAGGCGGGCGGCCGGGCGGCCCGGTCCGGCTAGCCGCGCTCCTCGACCGTGCCGTCGGCGTGGCGGGCGAAGCGCCCGGCGTCGCGGGGGTGCACCGGGTCGTCGGTGGGCCACGGCCAGCCGCCGAACCCGGTCCGCTGGTAGTCGGTCACGGCCTGCTCGATGCCGGCCCGGTCGTTCATCACGAACGGCCCGTACTGGGCCACCGGCTCGCCGATGGGACGGCCCTGCAGGACCAGCACCTCGGCGCCGGAGGGACCGGCCGTCACGGTGACCGGCACGTCGGACCGGACCACCACGCCGGTCGACGCCTCGACGTCGTGGCCGCCCACCGTCATCGACCCCTCGAACACGTACAACGTGCGCGTCGTGGCGGCCGAGGCCGCCGGGGGGAGGGTCCAGCCGGCGGACGGGTCGAGCACCAGGTGCCAGATGGCCACGTCGGCGTCGGGCCGGGAGGCGTAGGAGTCGGGGGGCGGGGCCAGGGGCTCGGCGCCGTCGACCGCCCCGGCGATGACGGTCAGCTCCCCCCGTCGCCCCTCGTCGTCGACCCGGGTGAGGCGCGGGATGTCCTCGCCCCACTGCATGGTGAAGTACGGGTCGACCATCTTGTCGTCGGCCGGCAGGTTGAGCCAGATCTGGAACAACTCGGTGGGGTTGGGCCCGTCGCGGTCGAGCAACGGGAACATCTCACAGTGGACGATGCCGCCGCCGGCGGTCAGCCACTGGACGTCGCCCCGGCCGAACCGGGCGGTCGCCCCGAGCGAGTCGGAGTGGTCGACCAGGCCACGGCGGACGAAGGTCACCGTCTCGAAGCCGCGGTGGGGGTGCTGGGGGAAGCCGGGTACCACGCTGCCGTGGTACATGCTCCACCCCTCGCTGCCCGAGAAGTCCATGCCGATGTCGCGGGCCCGGAGGTCGGCGTCGGGACCCAGGTGCTCGTTGGCCGCCGGGTAGCGGTCGAGGTGGTGCACGCAGAACAGGAACGGGTCGACCGTGCCCCACTGCATGCCGAGGGGCACGGTCGACAGCACGGGGTCTCGCACCTCGTCGAGCCTACCGACCACGTCGCCGCCCTCCTCAGGCGCCGGGCCGGTGGGGCTGGATGGCCCCGGCCGGCACGGTGCCCAGGCGGCCGCGCTGGTAGTCGTCGAATGCTTCCCGGATTTCCGCGTCGGTGCTCATGACGAAGGGCCCGTACTGGACCACCGGCTCGCGCAGGGGCACGCCGCCGATGAGGAAGACCTCGAGGTTGGCCGTGCTCGAGTCCTGGGTGGCGTCGGCCTCGATGCGCACGGTGCCGCCGTCGGCCAGCACGGCCAGCTGGCCGGTGTGGAAGGGGCGGCCGTCAGCGCCGACGGTGCCCGAGCCGGCCAGCACGTAGGCCAGCGCGTTGAAGTCGGTGCGCCACGGGATGTCGGCCCGGGCCCCGGGGGCCACCGTCACGTGGGCGATGGCCAGCGGGGTGTGGGAGATGCCGGGACCCTGGTGGCCGCCGACCTCGCCGGCCAGGATGCGCACCAGCGCGCCGCCGTCGGCCGTCGTGACCATGGCCGAGTCCTGGCCCTGGAGGTCCTGGTACTGCGGGGCGATGCGCTTCTTGGCGATGGGCAGGTTGATCCACAGCTGCACGCCGTGGAAGAGGCCGCCCGACTCGACCAGGTCGGCCGGTGGCGTCTCGATGTGGAGGATGCCGTCACCGGCCGTCATGTACTGGGTGCCGCCGTCCAGGATGATCCCCCCGCCGTGGTTGGAGTCCTCGTGGATGAAGCGCCCGTCGATGAGGTAGGTGAACGTCTCGAAGCCGCGGTGCGGGTGCCAGGGCGTGCCCTTCGGCTCGCCCGCGGCGTACTCCACCTCGCCCATCTGGTCCATGTGCACGAACGGATCGAGGTCGGCCCGGCTGACGCCGGCGAAGGCGCGGCGCACCGGGAAGCCCTCGCCCTCGAAGCCGCCGGGAGCGGTGGTGAGGGACTTGACCCGGCGCACCTGGGCGTCGGGGGCCGGGGTGACCCGGGGGAGGTTCAGGGTGTCTGCGGTCGGGGCTGGCATGGTCGCTCCTCGGGGGTGTGGGGTTCGGTGGTCGGGGGTGACGTCGTGATCGGGTGTCGGTCGGGGCGTCCGACCCTCAGAGGTCGAACTCGGCCCGCCGGTCCGGCGGCACGAGGTCGAGATAGGTGTCGGGATGGCGCTTGATGAAGGCGGCCACGTACGGGCAACGGGGCAGGACGGCCAGCCCGCGGCGCCGGGCGTCCTCCAGGATGTGCTCGGTCAGCCGGCGGGCCGCACCGTGGCCCTCGAAGCCGGGCAGGGTCTCGGTGTGGTCGAAGGAGATGGCGCCGGGCTCGAGCCGGTACACCTCGAGCGCGGCCAGCTGGCCGTCGATGCGGAGCTCGTAGCGGCCCGTGGTGTCGTCGGTGATCTCGACGTCGCCGGCGCTGTCGCTGTCGGTCGTCATGCCCGTCCTCCTCCCGTCCTGGTCCATTCGTCACGTCCACACACTGTTGGTGATGTGTCACCTAGTATACCTGAACTAGTTGATACGTCAATCATCTCGCTAGACTGGCCGGGTGCCGGACTCCCCCACCCCCTGGCTCGACGACGACGACCTGGCCACGTGGGTGGCCTGGCTGCGCCTCAGCACCGAGCTGCCCGGCGCGCTGAGCCGCCAGCTCCAGGCCGACTCCGACCTCACCATCCAGGACTACGACGTCCTGGTGCAGCTGGCCGAGGCCCCCGACGACCGCCTGCGCACGAGCGCCCTGGCCCAGGCCGTCCACTGGGAGCGGAGTCGTCTGTCCCACCACGTGAAGCGTATGGAGGCGCGCGGCCTGGTCGTCCGCATCGCCTGCGAGGACGACGGCCGGGGCAACTTCGTGGCCCTCACCCCCGCCGGCCGGGGTGCCCTGGAGCGGGCCGCTCCCGGCCACGTGCGCGCCGTGCGGGAGCTGTTCCTCGGCGGCCTGGACGCCGGTCAGCGCCGGTCGCTGGGCGAGCTGACGGCGGCCATGCTGGATCATCTGGCGGCCGCCGGCGCGCTGGGCGACGACGCCACGGACGAGCCGGTCAGCCCTCGGGGCTGAGGGCCGCCGCCGCCCCGGTCGGGGTGTCCAGCAGCGCCGACACCACGCGGCGCAGCATGGCGGCGAGCTCCTCGGTGGGCACGGGGGCGAACACGTCGCCCGAGAACTCGAGGGCGCCGACCACCGCCCCGATGGCGCAGGCCATCCGGACCCGCGTCTCGGCCGGTACCCCCTCGTTGGCCAGGGCACCCCGGAGCCGCTCCTGGATGTCCTCGTGGTCGGCCTCCGCGGTGGTGCGGTGGAGCTCCTCGATGGCCGCCCGGTTCCGCTCGTGCAGGATGAAGAGGGCCCGCTGCTGCAGCATCTGGTCGACTAGCCGGTCGAGCAGCGCCGCCCACGCCGTCGGCGAGGCGTCGTCGCCGATGGCGTCGAGCGCCTCCTTGCCGAACTCGTGGAGGCGGAGGTGGAGCGCCATCAGGATGTCGGCCTTGCTGGCGAAGTGGTAGTAGATCGCCGCCTTGGTGAAGCCCAGGCCGTCGGCGATCTCCCGCATCGACGTCTTGTCGTAGCCCTGGCTGGTGAACAGCTCGAGGGAGATGTCGAGGATCCGCTCCCGGGTGTTGGCCGCCCCGCCCCCGGTGTCGGGGGCGGCCGCCGGAGCAGTCGGGTCGGAGACCGCGGTCATGCAGCGATTCTACTTGACGACCGGTAGGTACACCCGTACCATGCCCCTACCAGCACTTGCTGACCGACCGGTAAGGAGCCATCGTGGCAGACGAGCCCACCATCAGGGCCGAGGGACTGGCCAAGCGCTTCGGCGACACGAAGGCCCTGGACGGGGTCGACCTCGACGTGCCGGCCGGGTCGATCCTGGCCGTGCTCGGCCCGAACGGGGCAGGCAAGACCACCGCCGTCCGCATCCTCACCACCCTCACCACGCCCGACGCCGGGCGGGCCTGGGTGGGCGGCCACGACGTCGTCCGCGAGGCGGCGGCCGTCCGGCGGAGCATCGGGGTGACGGCCCAGGACGCCACCGTGGACGGCCTGCTGACCGGCCGCCAGAACCTGGTCATGATCGGCCGCCTCAGCGGGCTGCGCCGGGCCGACGCCCGGCACCGGGCCACCGAGCTACTCGAGCAGTTCGGCCTGGCCGACGCGGCCGACCGCGTCCTGACCGGCTACTCGGGCGGCATGCGGCGCCGGCTCGACCTCGCCGCCGGCCTGGTGACCAAGCCGCCCGTGCTCTTCCTGGACGAGCCCACCACCGGGCTCGACCCGACCAGCCGGGTCCGTATGTGGGACGTCATCCGGGGCCTGGTGACCGACGGCGTCACCCTGCTGCTGACCACCCAGTACCTGGACGAGGCCGACGAGCTGGCCGACCGCATCGTGGTCATCGACCACGGCCGGGTCATCGCCGACGGCACCTCCGGCGAGCTCAAGGCCGACACCGGCGGGGCCCGCCTCGAGGTCACCCTCAGCGTCCCGGCCGACGCGGCCGCCGACGCGCTGGCCCCGTTCGTGGCCGGCCCGGTCCACGTGAGCCATGACGGCCGGCGGCTGCGGGCACCGGTGCGCAGCGGCTCGGGCCTGGCCACCACCGTGGTGCGGGCCCTCGACGGCGCCGGCATCGCCGTCGACGACGTCGAGGTGCACCAGCCCTCGCTCGACGACGTCTTCTTCGCCCTGACCGGGCACCCCTCGGAGCCGGACGACCCGCCCGCCGAGGAACCGGCCGAGCCGATCGGAGCCCACGCATGACCATCGCCCTGCCGGCCACCGGCACCGTCGACACCACGCCCCGCACGGACGGCATCGTCCGCAAGGTGGCCGACGTGGTGGCCCTCACCGGCCGCAACCTCGTGCACATCGCCCGCGAGCCGGCCCAGCTGTCCGACGTCACCGTCCAGCCGGTCCTGTTCACCCTGCTGTTCGTCTACGTGTTCGGTGCCGGCGTCTCGCTCGGCCACGGCGGCACGTACGCCAACTTCGCCATCGCCGGGCTGCTGGCCCTCAACCTGACCACGTCGTCCATGGGCACGGCGGTCGGACTCAGCACCGACCTCAACACCGGGGTCATCGACCGGTTCCGGACGCTGCCCATGTGGCGACCGGCGGTGCTGGTGGGGCGGTCGCTGGCCGACCTGTCCACGGCCGTGGTGTGCGCGGCGATCGTGGCCGTCACCGGACTGGTCGTCGGTTGGCGGCCGGGCGGCTCGTTCCTGGCCACCCTGGCCGGCTTCGGCATCTTCCTGCTGTTCAGCTACGCGCTGTCGTGGGGGTGCGCCTGCCTCGGCATCGTGTCGAAGGGGCCCGAGTCGGCCCAGGGCGTCGGCCTGGTCATCCTCTTCCCCCTGGCCATCGTGTCCAACGCGCTGGTCCCCACCCAGCACATGCCGCCGGTGCTGCGCACCATCGCCGACTGGAACCCGGTCAGCGCGGTGGCAGCTGCCGCCCGCGATCTGTGGCAGAACCCGAACCCGTCGGCCTCGATCCAGAACTGGCCCATGCAGCACCCCATCGCCGCGTCGCTGCTCTGGTCGATCGTGCTCATCGCCGTGTTCGCCCCGCTGGCCACCCACCTCTACCGACGCCGCACCGCCAACTGACGCGGTCGCGGTCCCGCACGGCCACCACCCGTCCTACGCTCGCAGCGGACGGGTGGTGGAGGAGGCGTGGCACCAGACAGCAGACGGGTGAGGGCGGGAAGGTGGGTCGACCTGCGCTGGTCGCCGCTCACCACGTGGTCACGGCGGCGACAGGTGCTCGTGGCGGCCTTCGGCCTGGTCGGGACGGTCGTCATCGTCGTGACCTTCGTCATCGCGTCGGGACCGGTCGAAGTCTTCTCCGGTGACTTCGCCGACCCCAGCGTGTTCGTCACCGGCCCCACCGGCGTCTATGCCTACGCGACCGACACCGCCCAGGACCACGTGCCCGTGCTCCATGGGAGCCTGTTCAGCGGCGTACGCCTCGTCGGCGACGCGCTGCCCCGGCTACCCACCTGGAGCGCGCCGGGATTCGTGTGGGCCCCATCGGTTCGGGAAGCGGGACCCGAGCGGTATCTGCTCTACTACGCCACCCTCGAGCGGACGAGCGGTCGCGAGTGCTTGTCCGTGGCCACCGGTACCCGGCCTCAGGGACCGTTCGTCGACGACTCGACCGCGCCGCTCGAGTGTCAGCCCGACCTGGGTGGGTCGATCGACCCGACCACCATCACCGTCGGCACCTCCACCTACCTGCTCTGGAAGAGCGACGGCGACTGCTGCGGCCGACCCACCGCCATCTGGTCGGCGCCGCTCTCCCCGGACGGCCTCCGGGTCGCCGCCGCCCCCGTGTCGGTCCTGACGGCCGACCGACCGTGGGAGCACGGGGTCGTCGAAGGCCCGTCGATGATCCGGACCGGTTCGGGGTTCGACCTGTTCTTCTCGGGCGGGGTGTGGGACACGCCGGGCTACGCGATGGGTGTCGCCGCGTGCACGTCCCCGCTCGGCCCGTGCCGGACCACCTCCTCCCAACCCTTCCTCGTCTCCCGACCGGGTCAGCAGGGGCCGGGGGGCGGCGAGGTCTTCCGTGGCCCGGCCGGGGCGCCGTGGATCGTGTACGCCGCCTGGACGGGCGGCCGGACGGGGTACGCGGCCGGCGGTGCCCGGTCGCTGTTCGTGTCCCCGCTGGACCTGTCGGGCCCCGTACCCGTGCTGCGGGCCGCACCCTGACACGGCCCTACGCCTCCGGTACCGTGGCCGACCATGGAGGACGACGAGCGCACGCGGGCCCGCTGGTTCGGCCGGACCGAGCGCGGCCTCGGCTTCGGCCCGCTGACCTGGCAGGGCCGCGCCGCCACCTTCCTCTACGTGTTCCTGGTGCTGGTGGCCGTGGTCATCTACAGCTCGCTCGGGCTCACGTTCCTGGTGATCGGGCTGTACACGGTCGGCTTCCTGCTGCTGGTGGCCTTCACCTCCGACCTGATGGACCACTGGCCCCCCGGTCAGTGACCGGGTGGCCCGAGGAGGGAGGCTCCCCCGGGGCAGCGACCGGGCCGGTCCTTCTCAGGCGGGGCCGGCCGACGGGGCGCCGCCGGGCGTGCCGATGGCGCCAGGACTGAAGGGGCTCCACGATCCGGTCGACACGTGGTTGCCGGCGTCGACGTCGAGCACCACGCCGGTGATGGAGGAGGCCTCGTCCGACAGGAGGAAGGCCGCCGCCGCGGCGATGTCCTCCGGCTCGGTCAGTCGTCCGAGCAGCAGGTTGGCGCCGGCCGCCGCGCCGTCGTCCTTCTCCCACATCGCGCGGGTCCCCTCCGAGCGGGTGAGGCCGGGGCTGACCGCGTTGACGCGGATGCCCCGGTTGCCGAGGTCGTGGGCCAGCGTCCGCGTGAGGGCGTTGAGGGCCGACTTGGCCGCCGCGTAGGCGGCCATGACCGGAGTGGTCTTGCCGGGCGAGCCGCTCGAGATGTTGACGATCGATCCACCGGCTCCGAGGCCGCGGGCCGCCGCCTCCTGGATGAGCGCCACCGTGGGCCACGTGTTGAGCGCCACCGTGTCGAGCAGGTCGTCGCGCCCCATGTCCATGGCCGAGCCGATGTACGAGGCGCCGCCGACGGCGTTGACCAGGTGGTCGATCCGGCCGAACCGCTCGAGGGCGGCGTCCACCAGGCGGGCCGGCACCCCGTCGTCGCCGGCCGACCCGGCCACCGCCGCCACGTCCAGGCCCTCCGCCGCCAGTGCGGCCGCGGTGGCGTCCAGCCGGTCGGCGCGGCGGGCGTTGATGACCACCGAGGCCCCCTCCTGCCCGAGGCGCCGGGCCACGGCCGTGCCGATGCCGGGATCGGTCGAGGCGCCCGTCACGATGGCCACCCGTCCCTCGAAGCGTCGTGCGCCGGTCCACTCGCCCACTGCGGTCCCCTCCGTTCGGCGGCGGTGGCTCCGCCGGCTGCCGGCCCGACGCTAGGCGGTCAGGCCGGGACGGTGCCGGAGACGTTGCCGGCACGTGCGGCCCGTCCGGCGGCCAGCACCTCGTCGAGGTCTCCCCGGGCCAGTACGTAGCGGTCGGGTCGGACCAGACAGGCCGTCGAACCGTCCAGCACCGCCGCCACCTCGGGCACGGTGACGGCGTCCAGGACGACCGCGCCGGACAGCCATCCGTCGTCGGGACCGGCCGGCCCGAGCGGCTCGGCCGTGCACAGCAGGAAGCCGCCGCCCACCACGTCGTCGAGCAGGACGCCGTGCACCCGCGGCTGGGGCGACAGCGTGCCACCGCCGGTCCCGACGCACGGCCCCGGAGCCAGCGGCGGAATGACGTCGGGCGCCAGCGTCTCGCCGTGGAAGTCGGCCAGGAAGGCCTCGTCCCGGGCCCGGGCCTCGTCGGGGTCGAGCATGCAGATGAGCTGGCCGAAGCCGACGGCCGCGTCGATGACGGCGGCGGCGTGCGGCTCCCGCTCGACCTGGTAGGTGTCGAGCAGCGCGTCGGCGGCCCGTCCGTCCAGCACCGCTGAGAGCTTCCAGGCCAGGTTGGCCGCGTCGCGCAGGCCGGCGCACATGCCCTGGCCGAGGAAGGGCGGCGTCTGGTGGGCGGCGTCGCCGGCCAGGAAGACGCGCCGGTCGCGCCAGGCCGCTGCCACCAGCCCGTGGAAGGTGTAGACGGCCGACCGCTCGACGGTGGCCAGGTCCGGGTCGATCCACGACGACATGAACCCGGAAATGACGTCGTCGCGCCGCACGTCCTCCTCCGACTCCCCCGGCAGCAGCATGAACTCGAAGCGGAACCGCGGCGCCGGCATGGGCACCAGGGTGTGGGGCCGGACCGGGTCGCACACCTGCAGACAACGGGTGGGCAGGTCGGGCACCTCGTCGGTCAGCAGGAGGTCCACCACCAGCCACGACTCCTCGAAGCCGGTGTCCGACAGGCCGGCGCCCATGCGGGCCCGGGTGGCCGAGCGGGCGCCGTCGCAGCCCACCGCGTAGCGGGCCCGCACCGAGGTGCCGTCGGCCAGGTGCACGTCCACCCCGTCGGCGTCCTGGTCCAGGCCGGTGACCTCCACGCCGGTGCGTACGTCGACGCCGGTGGCCCGCACCGTCTCGCGCAGGATCGCCTCGAAGGTGGGCTGGTGGAAGAAGACGGACGACGGCCAGCCGGTCGGGGCCAGGGGCGGCACGGTGGCCGACAGCAGGGTGCGCCGGTCGGCGGTCAGGAAGGAGATGCCGTCGTTGAGGATCGATCCCTCGAGGATGCGCCCGGCGCAGCCCAGCTCCTGGAGGATGCGCAGGGCCTCGTGGTCGCACTGCACGGCCCGGGGCAGGGCGAACAGCTCGGTGTCCCGCTCCACCACCACCACCGACAGGCCGCGCCGCGCGCACAGGCCGGCCAGGGTGGCCCCGGTGGGGCCGAACCCGACGACCACGACGTCGACGGTGCTCACGACGACCAGTGCGCCCAGCCGTCCTCGAGCACGCCGAGGTCCTCGGGCACGATGAACTCGAGCGGCAGGTTGGGGCCCCAGGCGTTGGCCACGTGCTCGAAGGTGAACTCGGTGCGGCCCGTCGTCTCCCACGCCTCGTCGTCGAGGATCTGGTCGAGGTCGGAGTAGAGCTCGATGAACGACCCGGCCGGGTCGGCCAGGTACCAGTAGAAGTTGGACCCGGCGAAGTGCCGGCCCATCCCCCACACGTGGCGCTCGGGGTCGAGGCGGTAGAGGGCGGTGGCGGTGTGGCCCACGTGGTCGACGTCGTCGCACTCCCACGAGTAGTGCTGCAGGAGGGGGACGGGCGACTCCACCACGGCCACGTTGTGGTGGTCGGTGCTGCAGCGCAGGAAGGCGATGACGCCCTCGACGGTGTCGCTCATCCGGAAGCCGAGCCCGTCGACCAGCAGCGACACGGTGGCGGCCAGGTCGGGCGAGCCGAGCACCAGGTGGCCGAGGCGGCGGGGCGGCCGGGGGCCCTCCAGCACGGCCGGGGCCCGGCGGTCGGGCCGGACCACCGAGCCGGGGGCATTCGGCACCACCAGCGTCGATGGGGCCTGCGCCGGGGCGGGGCCGGCCGGCCGGACCTCGAAGCGCACCCGGCTGGCCGGGTCGACCACCGACAGCACCCCGTCGCCCAGCTCCGGCGACGCGCCGCCGTCGGTCAGACGGCCGGCGATGGCGGCCAGCTCGGCCCCGTCGTGGCAGCCGATCGAGACGGTGTCGAGGCGGCGGAACGGCCCCTCGGCGACGGTCACGGCGGCGCCGCCGTCGGTCCCGGTGAAGCCGGAGGCGGCGTCGCCGGACAGGCCCAGCTCGCCGTAGAAGGCGGCCAGGGCCGCCGGGTCGGGCACGGCGGCGTGGAGTCCGAGCAGTCGGTGGAGGCTCATGGCTGGAACGGTCCCCTCCCGGCGATGCAGGCGTTGGTCAGCTGGCCGATCCCCTCCGCCCCCGACACGATGACGTCGCCCTCGGTGAGGAAGCGGCCCCGGGCCATGCCCACCCCGTCCGGCGTGCCGGTGAAGATGAGGTCCCCCGGCTCGAGCGGGCAGATGGAGGAGAGGTAGGCGACCAGGGTCGGGACGGTGAAGATGAGGTGGGACGACCGGCTGTCCTGCATGCGCTCGCCGGACACGTCGCACCACAGGGCGATGTCGTCCCGGTCGGCCAGGCTGTCGACCGACACCAGGGCCGGGCCGATGGGCGAGTAGGCGGGGAAGCTCTTGCCCAGGCAGAACTGGGGCGGGGTGCCCGTCATCTGCACCAGGCGGTCCGAGATGTCCTGGCCGAGGGTGACGCCGGCCAGCGCGTCCCACGCCTCGTCGGGGGCGATGTGGCTGCAGGGTCGGCCGACCACGGCCACGATCTCGACCTCCCAGTCGACCAGCTCGCCGGACAGGGGCACGTCCGCGGTGGGACCGGCGATCGAGCTCGGGAACTTCGTGAAGGTGAGGGGGGCGGGCGGCTGCTCCATGCCGCTCTCGGCGGCGTGGTCGGCGTAGTTGAGCCCGATGGCGAACACCTGATGGGGACGTGGCACGGGGGCCTCCAAGGTGGCGTCCTCCACCCGGCCGTCGGCGGTGGCCGTCGGGCAACGGTCGGCCAGGGCGTGGAGCTCGCCGTGGCGGGCCACCGCGGCCATCGGGTCGGCCAGGCCGTCGTCGCCCGACAGGCGGGCCAGGTCGAACCACGAGCCGTCGACCTCGAGTGCGGCCCTTCCCGCGACGTTGAGCAGTCGGAACATCCAGCCTCCCTGTTATCGGTCGATACTGCAGTATTATCGAATGATATGACGCGCGCAACCGCCAGCCCGCCCGCCGTCGTCCGGACCCGACGGTCCTCCGACACGGTGGCCGCCGACCTGCTGGGGGCGGCGGCCGTCGAGTTCGCGGCCCACGGGTTCGCCGGGGCGTCCACCCGCCGCATCGCCGAGCGGGCCGGCGCCCACCAGCCCCAGATCAACTACCACTTCACCTCGAAGGAGCAGCTGTGGCGGGCCACCGTCGACCACCTGTTCACCCTCATGGACGCGGCCCTGCCCGCCCTCGACGCGCCGGTGCCGCCGGGTGACGCCTTCGCCGCCGTGGTGCGGGCCTTCATCACCTTCTCCGCGACCCACCCCGAGCTCGACCGCATCATCAACCTCGAGGCGACGGTCCCCTCGGGCCGGCTCGACTGGCTGGTGGCCACCCATCTGCAGCCCCGCTTCGCGGCGGTGGCCGACGGCTGGACCCAGCTGCGGGCCGCCGGCGTCGGGGCCGACCTCTCCCCCGGCGAGGTGTGGGAGCTGATCACCAGCTACGGGGCCATGCACTTCGCCAACGCCCCGATGCTGACGCTGCTGGGCATCCACGACGGCGACGGGCCGTTGGGGTCGGGGGCCCACGCCGACCGGTTGCTGGCCGTCCTGCTGCCGGCGGACGGCCGGAGGCGCCGCGGTCGGTAGGCCGGTCGGGCCGGGGTGGTCCGGGCCGGCGGTACCGTCTGTCCGGTGAGCGTGCTCGTCGACCTGCAGGACGTGAGCGTCGCCGTGGCCGACCGCACCCTGTTCGGCGGGCTGTCGGTGACCGTCTCGACCGGTGACCGCCTCGGCGTGGTGGGCATCAACGGCACCGGCAAGTCGACCCTGCTCCGGGTGCTGGCGGGCCGGCTGACGCCCGACTCCGGTGCGGTCCGCACCGGTCGTGGCGTCCGGGTCGGGTTCCTCGACCAGTCGCCCGAGCTGCCACCGGGCACGGTGGCCGACGCCGTCGGACCGGGGTGGGAGGCTGCCGCCGCCCTCGACCGCCTGGACATGGCCGGCCACGCCGGACGGGACGTGGCCGAGCTGTCGGGCGGCCAGGCCAAGCGGGTGGCGCTGGCCCGGGTGCTCACCCACCCGGCCGACCTGCTGATCCTGGACGAGCCCACCAACCACCTGGACCTCGGGGCGGTGGCCTGGCTCGAGGACTGGCTGGCCGCCTACCCCGGTGGACTGGTGGTCGTCTCCCACGACCGGTACCTGCTCGACCGGCTCACCACCCGCATGCTGGAGCTCGACCGCGGCGCCTCCCACGTGCACGAGGGCGGCTACGCCTCCTACCTGGAGGCCCGGGCCGTGCGGGAGGAGCAGGCCGCCGCGGCCGAGGCCACCCGGAAGAACCTGGCCCGGACCGAGCTGGCCTGGCTCCGCCGGGGCGCCCAGGCCCGCAGCCGCAAGCCCCGGGCCCGCATCACGACGGCCCGGGCCCTCATCGACGGCCGGCCGGCCGAGGCGGCCCGGGCCGGCGACCTCGAGCTCGGCACCACCATGGCCCGCCTGGGCGACAAGGTCCTCGGCCTGGAGGGGGTCGGCGTCACCTACGACGATGGCCCGCCGGTCCTGTCCGGGGTCGACCTGCTGCTCGGCCCGGGCGACCGCATCGGCCTCGTCGGCGCCAACGGCACCGGCAAGTCGACCCTGCTCGACGTCCTGGCCGGCGTGCGCGCCCCCACCGCCGGGACCGTCGAGGTCGGCCCGACCGTGGTGGTCGGCTACTACGACCAGCACGGGGCCGAGCTGGACCCGGGGGCCACCGTGCAGGAGGTGGTGGCCGGGCCGCTGCGCACCCCGGGGTCGCTGGCCGACGTGGCCCTGATGCGTCGCTTCTGGTTCACCGGGAACCTGGCCTTCACCCGGGTGGCCAACCTGTCCGGGGGCGAGCGCCGGCGCCTGCAGCTGCTGGCCGTGCTGGCCCGCCAGCCCAACGTGCTGCTGCTCGACGAGCCGACCAACGACCTCGACATCGACACCCTGCGGGTGCTGGAGGACTTCCTCGACGAATGGCCGGGGACGCTGGTGGTGGTCAGTCACGACCGGGCCTTCCTCGACCGGACCATCGAGACGGTCCTGGCCGTGGGGCCCGACGGCGTGGCCGAGGTCCCGGGTGGCCTGGCCGGCTGGATGGCCCGGCTGGCCGCCCCCGCACCCCGCCCGGAATCGGCCGGGAAGGAGGCCACCTCGACCCCGGCACCGGACGACAGGGCGGCGGCGCCGACCGACGGCCCGCCGCTCGGGCGCCAGCTACGCGACGCGGAGAAGGCCATGAGCCGGCTCACCCGTCGGCGCGACACCCTCCACGACCAGCTGGTGGCCACGGCCGACCACGTCGAGCTGACCCGCCTCGGTGCCGACCTGCGCGCCGTCCAGGACGAGCTCGACGCGGCCGAGGAGCGGTGGCTGGAGCTGGCCGAGGCCATGGACCGCCGGGGCTGACCCGGTCAGGACAGCAGCCGGCCCAGCGCGTCGGCCAGCGCGGCGGCCGGGTCGTCGGACCCTCCCGTGCTCCGCCAGGCCACGTGCTGATCGGGTCGGACCAGGACCGCACCGGCGTCGCCGAGGCCGGCCACCGCCTCCCACGACCCGTCGCGGTCGGTCACGTCGGAGCCGAACCGCACGACCGCCAGCGGCACGGACCCGCCCACCAGGGCGTCGCCCGCCGCCGCCCACGCCGGCGAGGAGGTCAGCAGCACGAACCGGTCGCCCCGGACGAGATCCAGGGTGGACACCCGCACCCCGTCCCGCTCGACCCAGGCGTGGGGCAGGCGACCGCCGGGACGGGTGGAGGGGGCGTACTCGCGCACCGGGTTGTCGACCGCCACCGGTGCGGTGCCGTCGTCGAGCACCGGGCCCGAGTCGGCGTCGTAGGTGAAGCCGAGCTGCAGGCCGAGCATGTCGAAGTGCTCGTCCTGGCCCTCGGTGGCCGCGGTGATGGCGGCCCGACCCTCGGGGCCGGCCAGCGCGGCGTCGAAGGCGGCCCGCGACTCCTCCAGCGTGCCGGCGGCGCCGCAGGCCACGAACACGTCGATCATGCGCATGGCGTTCTCGAGGCTCTTGTCGGCGTTGGCGCGGGCCACCGGGCGGCGCTCGCCCTCGTAGGTGTCGAGCAGGTCGTCCGCCGCCCAGCCGTGCTCGACCGCGGCCAGCTTCCACACCAGGTTGTGGGCGTCGGCCACCCCGGTGTTGAGCCCGAGCCCTCCTGTCGGCGGGAACCGGTGGGCGGCGTCGCCCACCAGGAAGACCGGCCCCTCCCGGTAGTGCTCGGCCAGCTGGCACGACATGCGCCACGGCCGCACGTGCTCGATGGCGAGGTCGAGGTCGGGCACCCCGGCGGCGGCCCGGAACAGGTCGGCGCACCGCTCGGGCGTGTAGTCCCCGATGGTCTCGACCGAGGGGTCCCACTCGTGCATGAACACCCACGTGCCGCCGAGGTCGTGGGCCACGAACACGCCCCGCACGTCCGGGTCCATGGTCCAGTAGAGAGTGGCGGGCCGCTCCCCCACCAGGCTGCGCAGGTCGACGCGGGCGTGGATCATGACGAAGTCCTGGAGGACGTCGGGGCCCTCCATCGGGATGCCGAGCGAGGCCCGGATGCGGCTGCCGGCCCCGTCGGCGGCCACCACCCAGCGCGACCGCACCGCCGTCGTCGCTCCGGTGGCCACGTCGCGCAGCGTGCTGGTGACACCGTCGCGTCCGTGGTCGCTGCCGCTCCACTCGACCCCTTCCGCCAGCCCTGGCACGTGGTCGCGCAGGACGGCCTCGAGCCGGTGCTGCGACAGGTTCCGCAGCGGCGTGGGGGTGACGCTGTCCAGTTCGTCCAGGCGGTGCTGGCGCTCGAAGGGGACGCGGCCCAGCTCCTGGCCGGCCAGTGTGGTGACCCACCGCACCCAGGCGCCCTCCTCGGCCGGCGCGCAGGCGGCCAGCACCCGGTCCATGTCCACCCCGGCCGACCGCAGGATCTCGAAGGTGCGGGCGCTGACCACGTGGGCGGCCGGGGCCCCGAGCACCTGGGGTCGCCGCTCCACCACCACGTGGTCGATCCCCTGCTGGGTCAGCAGCAGCGAGGTGACGAGACCCACCGGGCCGCCGCCCACCACCAGGACGGTGGTCGACTCCGGCAGTCCGACCAGGCCGGTGCCGGTCACAGCAGGCCCTCGTAGGCGCCGCCGTCGAGCTGCAGGTTCTGGCCGGTCAGGTAGCCGGAGCCGGCCGCGCACAGGAAGGCGCAGGCGGCACCGACCTCCTCGGGACGGCCCAGCCGCCCGGCCGGGATGGAGGCGGCCATCTCGGCGTAGGCCTCCTCGAGGGTGACCCCCCGCACGGCCACGGCCAGCTCGGCCATCTGGCGCTGGCGGTCGGTGTCGATCCGCTCGGGCAGGAGGTTGTTGACGGTCACGCCGTCGGCGGCCGCGTCGCGGGCCACCGCCTTCATGACCCCGGTCAGGCCGGCCCGGGCGCCGATGGACGGCGTCATCAGCGGGTGGGGCGACTTCACCATGGCGCTGGTGATGTTGACGATGCGGCCGAAGCCACGGGCCCGCATGCCGGGCAGCACCCCCTGGACCAGCTCGATGGCGCCGAGCATGTTGGCCTGCAGCGCGGCCGCCCACGCCTCGGCCGTCACGTCGGTGAAGACGGCGGGCGGCGGCCCGGCGTTGTTGGTGACGAGGATGTCCGGGTCGGGACAGGCGGCCAGCAGCAGCTGCCGTCCGGCGCTGTCCGACAGGTCGGCGGCCACGCCCCGGGCCGCCACGCCGTGGGCGTCGGCCAGTTCGGCGGCCACGGTCGCCACCGTGCCGGGGTCGCGCCCGTTCACCACCACGTCCACGCCCTCGGCGGCCAGCGCCTCGGCACAGGCCCGGCCGAGGCCGCGGGTCGACCCGCACACCAGGGCGGTCCGGCCGCGGATGCCGAGGTCCACGTCAGCGCCCCGCCGCGGTGCGGGCCCGGGCCAGGTCCTCGATGTCGGCCGGCAGGAAGAAGTCGGCCTTGGACGGCCCCGGCTCCCAGGCGGCCACGGTGAAGGGGTCCCAGTCGTCGCGCCGCTCGTCGGCCTCCCACGCCGCGTCGTCGGTGATCTGGTCCATGTCGCTGAACAGCTCGAACATGCCGCCCGCCGGGTCCAGCAGGTACCAGAACAGGTTGGCCCCGATGACGTGGCGGCCGAGTCCGTAGACGGAGGCGTCGGGACGCTCCCCCACCACGGCCATGCCGGCTGACCCGATGGCGTCGACATCGTCCATCTCCACCGCATAGTGGTTCATGCACGGCACCGGCGACGGCATCACCAGCATGTTGTGGTGGTCGGTGGAGCAGCGCAGGAAACAACCGATACCGTCGCCGATGGTGTCGGACACCCGGAAGCCGAGACCGTCGCGGTAGAAGGCGACCGTGGCGGCCACGTCCGTCGAGCCGAACACCACGTGCCCGACCCGCCGGGGCGGGGCCGGCTCGGCCCGCAGGGCGGCGCTCGATCGACGGTTGACCCGCTCGAGCCGGCCGGGGCCGTTCGTCTGCCGGACCGGCGGCGGGGCCAGCGGGGCGGCGGCGGCCACCTCCACCACCACCTCGTGGTCGAGGATCGGGTCGTGGCAGCGGAGCACGCCGTCGGCCAGCGTCGAGGCCACGCCGAGGTCGTCGAGCCGGCCGGCCGCGGCCACCAGGTCGGCCTCGTCGGTGCAGCCGAGGCGCAGCTCGGACACGTGGCGCCAGGGGCCCTCGGCCACCCGCAGCTGCGACGGCCGCTCCGGGGTCCCGAGGGTCGAGTGGTCGGTGCGGGTGAGGCCGAGGCCCTCCCAGAAGGCCACCAGGCCGTCCGGGTCGGGCACGGTCAGCTGCAGGTCCAACAGGTCACACAGTGGCATGTCGATCTCCTCCTGACCGGCAGGATACCCTTTTATTGGTCGACTGTCTATCTTGTTTGAGCCGGGACGACGCTGTGTACAGTTGGAGCCGGGGACGTGCGGCGGCGGAAGGGAACCGGATGGCCACAGCCTTGCAGTCGGACACGCCCAGAACCGCCGAGACGCGCGGCCGGCCCCGCATCCGCCAGGACGACGAGATCCTGGACGCGGCGCTGCGGGCCTTTGCCGCCCAGGGCTACGACGCCATGTCGCTCCGGTCGCTCAACGCCGCCCTCGGCCTCAGCCACGGCACCATCAGCCAGCGGTTCGGCACCAAGGAGCGGCTCTACTACGCGGCCATCGACCGGGGCTTCACCACCTTCTTCGAGGACATCGACCAGCGGCGCACCGAGGCCATCCGGACCGACGGCGACGGGGCCGACGCTGACGTGGACGACCTGGTCGACCTGCGGGCCACCCTGCGGGCGTTCCTCGGCGCCGCCCTGCTGCGCCCCGAGCTCGGCCGACTCATGAACCAGGAGGGGGTGACCCCCTCCCCCCGTCTCGACTACATCATCGAGACCGTGCTGGTGCCGCTGTTCGTCACCGTCGGGGCGTCACTCGAGCGCCTGCGGGCGGCCGGTCGGATCCACCCGGTGTCGGCCCGGGCCCTGTTCTTCCTCCTCGCCCACGGAGCCGAGGCGCCCTACACCCTGACCGCCCTGTCGGGGGCGTTCGACGACCTCGACGGCCCGCTCGATCCCGAGCGGCACGCCGACGACATGACCGACCTCATCATGCGGGGCCTGGTCGTCGCCTGACCCGCGACGGAGTCCGCCGGGCACCGGCGGGCGGCTCTCCTAGAGTGCAGTGACCGCTGCGACCGAGGAGACACAGGCCATGGGCAAGACCGTCATGATCACCGGGGCGGGCTCCGGCTTCGGCAAGGGCGCCGCGCTGGCGCTGGCCGACCGGGGCCACACCGTCATCGCCACCACCGAGACCGACGAGCAGGCGGCCACCCTCGAGGCCGAGGCACCGCAGCTGACCGTCGAGCGGCTCGACATCACCAGCGACGACGTGGTCACCGCGTCCCGGTGGGACCTCGACGTGCTCATCAACAACGCCGGCGCCGGCCAGACCGGGCCCATGGCCGACGTGCCCATGGACCGGGTGCGCCGGCTGTTCGACGTGAACGTGTTCGGCACCCTGGCCGTCACCCAGGCCGTGCTGCCCCGCATGGTGGCCCGGGGCAGTGGGCGCATCATCATCATGTCGTCCATCAGCGGCGTGCTGTCGGCCCCCGCCTTCGGCCCCTACTCCATGACCAAGCACGCCCTCGAGGCCATGGGCAAGGCCATGCGGGCCGAGCTGGCCGGCCAGGGCGTCGACGTCTGCCTCATCAACCCCGGTCCCTACCTGACCGGCTTCAACGACCGCATGGCCGACTCGATGTGGGAGTGGTTCGGCGACGATGCCGTCAACGCCGGGTCGACCCCCCTGTTCGAGATGATGCGCGACTTCGTCAAGAACGACCAGAAGGACCCGGTCGAGGTGGTCGACAAGCTGGTGGAGCTGGTCGAGGCCGAGACCACCGAGGAGCACAACTTCGTGCCACCGGAGCTGGCCGCCTTCATCGGCGGCTGAGGAGCGGCAGAAGGGGCGGGATCGCTCCGTTCTCGGCCCGATCCGGGCCGACCTGACCCCGACCCGGGCCACGAATGCCCAGGCCAGCGGTCAATTCGAGAAATTCTCGGAAATTCGCTCAAGTTCCGACCCGGACGTGCCGATACGGCGAGTGGAAGGTGCTGGAGGAGGTCCGGCGAAGGGTCCCGTGGGGCAGCCACCGTCCGGGGTCCAGCCCCCGTCCGCTCCCCTCCTCTCGCCTAGCCCCCGTCAGGGCCGGCCGGCAGCAGCAGGGCCAGCGCCCGCCAGCCGAGCAGCCCGAGGCCCACGAAGGCCAGGGCCACGAACACGAAGGCGACCGCCGCCCCCTGCCCCGAGACCAGGCGCAGCACCATGGCCACGGCCACGCACGCCGGCCAGACCGCCACCCCGGTCGGCACCAGCGCCGACGGCCGCAGCCAGGCCCGGGCCACCAGCCAGCCGACGGCCAGTCCGACCAGGAAAGGCCACGCCGTCCGGGCGATGCCGGGCACCGTCAGCCCCTCGGTGTGCGACGTGCGGCCGAGCAGCACGAAGATCACCACCCAGGCCACGTCCAGCAGTGCCGACGGCACCGGACCCACCCGGTCCGACCGCAGTAACGCGCCGACCGGTCGGGACGTCACCACCCCAGCCACCGCTCAGGCGTCGGGCAGGCCGGGGTGCTGCTTGGCCACGATGGGCAGCAGCAGGCGCCGGGGTGACAGCCAGCCCACCGCCGCCGACGCCCGGTTGGGCAGCCCGGGGATGGCCACCGCCTTGTTGTCGTCCATGCCGTCGACGCCCACCCGGGCCACCTCGGCGGCCGGCACCCAGAACAGCTTGGGCATGGACGCGGCCATCTCGTCCGGGGCGATGCCGGCCGCCTCGGCAAAGCCCGTCTCCACCGGTCCCGGACACAGCGCCGTCACCGACACCCCGTGGGGACGCAGCTCCTCGCGGATGGCGTGGCTGTAGGAGAGGACGAAGGCCTTCGACCCGCCGTAGCCGGCCTGGCCGGGAATGGGCTGGAACGCCGCGGTCGAGGCCACGTTGAGGATGCAGCCGCCGCGGCGCTCCACCATGCCGGGGGTGAACAGGGCGCAGAGGTGGACGACCGCCTCGACGTCGGTGCGGACCATGGCGATCTCACGGGCCGGGTCGGCCCGGTAGACGGGGCCGATCGTCGAGAAGCCGGCGTTGTTCACCAGCACGTTGACGGTCAGGCCCAGCTCCTCGATCCGGCCGGGCAGGCCGTCCCGGGCCTCCGCGTCGGTCAGGTCGGTGGCCAGCGCCTCCACCCGCACGCCGTGCCGGGCGGCCAGCGTGCCGGCCAGCTCCTGCAGCTTCGACTCGGTCCGGGCCACCAGGGTCAAGCCGTGGCCGCGGGCGGCCAGCAGCCCGGCGATCTCGACGCCGATCCCGGAGGAGGCGCCGGTGACGAGGCAGGTGCGGTCGGGGTCGGGCGCGGGCAGGCTCATGGCCGCAGCGTACGCCCTCAGGAAGGCCCGGCCCCCGGCCGGGCCGTCGTCACCCGGGCCACCCGGCGCTCCTCGACGCCCAGGCGGTGGAGGGCCCGTCGGGCCAGCAACCAACCGTTGTCGGCCCGGACGTAGTCGTCGACGTAGCGGAGGATCCAGACCGTGTCGGTGCCGCCGCCTCCCCCTTCGGGGTCGTCGGCCACCAGGTGGTGGGCCACCCCGGACAGCTCGCCCCTGGCCCGGTCCCCCTCCACCACGTAGGCGGCCCGGAACAGGGCGTGGTGGGTGACGGTGTAGCGGGCCAGGCCCGACGGGATCTGCTCGAGCTGCGCCCGGCCGGTCCGCACCACCGTCGGGGTGCCGTCTCCTCCCGGCGTCGGCACCCACAGCTCGCCGTCGGGGGTGAAGAGGTCGGCGAAGGCGGGGCCGTCCAGCGTGTCGACGGCCCGGGCGTAGCCGAGGGCGACGGCCGGTAGGGCCTCCGCCCTGCCCGCGTCGGCGGTGCCCGCCGCCTGGCTCAGGAGAGCGGTCCGAACCGCTGGGCGAACGTGGCGACCTCGTCGGCCAGGACGTCCAGGTCCTGGCTCATCGAGGTCGACAGCAGCATCCGATGGATGCCGGCCGCCTCGGCCGCCGCCACCTCCTCCTCGGTGGTGGTGGGCAGGTAGCCCGACGTCGACAGCTCGATGGCGTCGGGGTCACGCCCGGCACGCTCGGCCGCCTCCCGCATCTGGCCGATGCGCAGGGCCAGGTCCTCGGGGCCGAGCCCGAGCGGCTGGAAGCCGTCGCCCAGCCGTCCGGCGCGGCGGGCGGCCGCCTCGCTGTGGCCGCCGATGTGGAGCGGCACACCGTCGGGGCGGAAGGGCTTGGGGAAGGAGTGGGCGTGCGCGAAGGACACGAACTCGCCGTCGTAGGCGGCGCCCTCGGGGCCGGCGTCGGCCCACAGCACCCGCATCGCCTCGATCGTCTCGTCCATCCGGCGGCCCCGGGTGCGGGGGTCGGCGCCGGTGGCCCGCAGTTCCTCCTCCATCCAGCCCACCCCGAGGCACATGCGCACCCGACCCTTGGACAGGACGTCCACGGTGGCGATGCGCTTGGCCAGGACCACGGGTTGGTGGTTGGGGACGACCAGGACGCCGGTGGACAGGGTGATCCGGTCGGTCACAGCGGCCAGGAAGGCCATGAGGTCGAGCGGGTCGGGGATGCGGCAGTCGTCCGGCAGCGGCATGCGGCCGGACGCCGCATACGGGTAGCGGCTGGTGTAGTCGGAGATGACGACGGCGTGCTCGACCAGGACGATCGACTCGAACCCGGCCGACTCGACGAGCCGGGCGAAGGCGGCCATCCAGTCCGGGTCGGCGGTGGCCCCGGTGCGGACGGGCGGGATGATGCCGAACTCCATGGACTCGACTCCTCGGCGTGGTGGCGGCCCGTGCGGCCGGGTCGGCGGACGCCCGAGCGTAAGCCGCGCCGCCGACGGTCGCCACCGTGGGCCGGAACGGAGATGCCCCGTCAGCTGGAGCGCGAGGCACCGCCACCTGGCGCCCCCGCCCAGGGTCGCCGGCTGGCTACGATTTAGCCGTCCTGGTCCGGCGGACGCCTGCGCATCCGCAGGTGGACGGGTTGACTGACCGGGCCCACCCTCCCGATGAGCGCACCCGACGAGCAGCCGACCGGCGCCGGATCCGACGGTCCGGCCGAGCCGCGCCACCGCCACTCGGCCGCGCGCGAGCCGATCTCCCGGCGGAAGTTCCTCGGCTGGGGCCTGGCCGGCGGCGCCGTGGCGGCGGGCGCCGTCGTCGTGGGCGTCGAGGCCACCCACGACGACGGCCCGGCCAAGCCGGCGGCGGTCCGCACCGACGCCACCCGGTCCACCAGCTCGACATCGACCACCACCACGACCGAGCCGGCCGAGGCCGAGCAGGTGGACGTCAAGGGCGTCTCGCTCCCCGTCTCCCCCGCCATCGTGGCCGAGAACGCCAAGACCGGCACCGCCTGGTGGACCGTGCCCCCCGGGGCCTCGGGCACCATCGAGGGCTTCGGCGACAAGGTCAGCCTGCAGCACGGCGACGCGGTGACCCTGCGGGTCAGTACCAGCGCGCCGACCTTCCACGTCGAGGTCTACCGCATGGGCTACTACCAGGGCATCGGCGGCCGCCTGGTGACCACCACGCCCGAGGTGCCGGGCGTTGTCCAGCCGGCCCCCGCCCTGGTGGCGCCCACCAACACCATCGAGTGCTCGTGGGCGCCCTCCACCCAGCTGACCGTCGATGCCACCTGGCCGCCCGGCGCCTACCTGCTCAAGCTGGTCGCCTCCACCGGGGCCCACCACCACGTGCCGCTGTGCGTGCGGGACGACACGTCGCAGGCGGCGGTGCTGATCATGAACGCCGTCACCAGCTGGCAGGCCTACAACCGCTGGGGCGGTTACTCCCTCTACTACGGCAACAAGGGCGGCGCCCTGTCGTACACACAGAACTCGGGCGGCGGCACCTACGCCGACCGGGCCCGTGTCGTGTCGTTCGACCGTCCCTACTGCACCGACTGGGCCGGCGGGGCCTCCGACTTCATCGGCAATGAGCTGCCCGTCATCTTCCAGGCCGAGCAGCTCGGCCTCGACGTCTCCTACTGGACCGACGTCGACCTGCACGAGCAGCCGGGTCTGCTGGCCAACCACCGGGCCCTGCTGAGCCTGGGCCACGACGAGTACTGGTCGACCCCCATGCGGAACGGTGTCCAGACGGCCGTGGCCAAGGGCCTCAACGTGGCCTTCCTCGGGGCCAACGCCTCCTACCGGCAGATCCGCCTCGAGCCGTCACCCCTCGGGACCGACCGCCACGTGGTCTGCTACAAGTCGGCGTCCGAGGACCCGATGACGGGCAAGAACAACGCGCTGGTGACGGTCAACTGGGACCAGCCACCGCTCAACAACCCGGAGTCGTCGATGACCGGTGCGATGTACCAGGACATCGACGCCAACGCCGACATGGTGGTCTACGACCCGGCCTCGTGGGCACTGGCCGGCACCGGCCTGACAGCGGGCCAGCACCTCCCCCACGCGTTGCAGGGCGAGTTCGACAAGTACGTGCCGGGTCACGGGGCGCCGGCCGACGTCGACATCATCCTGCACTCGGTGGTCCCCAACCGCGGCGGCAACTACGCCGACATGACCTGGTTCACGGCACCGGGGGGCGGCGGGGTCATCGACACCGGCAACGCCTCGTGGGTCGGGCAGATGGCCGACGCCCCGCTCATCCCGACCAACGTGCTGCCGGCGCCGGTGCCGGGGGTCACGCCCTACCTGCTCCGCATCATGGAGAACATCTACTCGGTGCTCGGCACCGCCCCGGCCTCCATCACCCATCCGTCCACCGGCAACTGGCGGAACGTCTACCACTGAGGCGGAACACGCCCCACGGGTCCGGACGCGCAGCGGCCCGGGACGCGAGGAGCGGCCCGGGCCGGCGGAACGGGTGCCACGGGTACGGGCCCGACCGGGTGGCCGGGTCCGGTCCGTGCACCGGTGGATAGGTTCAGTCGAGTGAGGGTCAGTCGAGGGTGATCGGCTCGTCGTCGAGCAGCAGGTCGTCAGCGGGCAGCTGACCACCCGCCTCGGCGGCCTTGGCCTCGTTCTCGGCGGCCAGGTGCTCGCGGATGCGCTCGTCGATCTCGGCCATGAGCTGCGGGTTCTCGGTCAGGAAGTTCTTCACGTTCTCGCGGCCCTGGCCGAGCTGCTCGCCCTCATAGGTGAACCAGGCACCCGACTTCTTGATGAAGCCGAGCTCCACGCCCACGTCGAGCAGCGAGCCCTCGCGGCTGATGCCCTTGCCGAAGGCGATGTCGAACTCGGCCTGCTTGAACGGGGGCGAGCACTTGTTCTTCACCACCTTGACCCGGGTCCGGTTGCCCACTTGGTCGGCGCCGTCCTTGATGGTCTCGATGCGGCGGATGTCGAGGCGCACCGAGGAGTAGAATTTGAGCGCCCGGCCGCCGGGGGTGACCTCGGGCGAGCCGTACATCACGCCGATCTTCTCGCGGAGCTGGTTGATGAAGATGGCGATGGTGCGGGACTTGGACAGCGTCCCGGTGATCTTCCGCAGTGCCTGCGACATGAGGCGGGCCTGCAGGCCGACGTGGGAGTCGCCCATCTCCCCCTCGATCTCGGCACGGGGGGTGAGGGCGGCCACCGAGTCGATGACCAGCACGTCGAGGGCACCGGAGCGGATCAGCATGTCGGCGATCTCGAGAGCCTGCTCGCCCGTGTCGGGCTGGGAGATGAGGAGGTCGTCGATGTTGACGCCGATGGCCTTGGCGTAGACCGGGTCCATGGCGTGCTCGGCGTCGACGTAGGCGCAGATACCGCCGTTGCGCTGGGCCTCGGCCACCACGTGCATGGCCAGCGTGGACTTACCCGACGACTCCGGGCCGAAGATCTCGACGACGCGGCCGCGGGGCAGGCCACCGATGCCGAGGGCCAGGTCGAGGGCGAGCGCGCCGGTCGGGATCGACTCGATGTTCATGTGGAGGTTCTCCCCCATCCGCATGATCGAGCCCTTGCCGAACTGCTTCTCGATCTGCCCCAGGGCCATGTCGAGTGCCTTGTCACGTTCCATGTCTTGTCTGCTTCTCCTCGGTGCTGTCGTTCACTTGACCCGGCCGACCGTACGGACGGGGTGTGACGCCCTCCCCCGGAGGTCCCCCGTGGGCCCTACCCCGGCCCGGGATCCCTTCACCCGACGTGCGGCGCCGACTGCAGTGCGGCGGTTGGCTGCGGTGCGACGGGAGTCACTGTAGACCGAACAGGTGTTCGATGGGTGGACCGTGCGAGGTGTCCGTCGGGCCGCCCCGGCCGCACTAGCGTTCCCGGGATGCCGGACGACGACGCGACCCCGCCGGGACCCGGAAACCAGGGCGCCGGCACCCCGCCGGGCGACCAGACGCCGCCCACCATCATGACCCGCAAGGAGCTGCGCGCCGAGCGGGCCGGCAGCTCGTCGAACACCCGCTGGTGGATCCTCGGTGGGGTGGCCGTCGTGCTGATCGGCGTGGTGGTGGCCCTGCTCGTGGCCGGCGGCTCGCCGGCCAAGAAGGCGGCGGCCACGACCAGCACCACCCACCCGGTGGCCGCTCCCACCACCTGCCCGCTGACCGGCACGCCGGCCCCCAACGGCAAGGTGCCGGCCCGGCCCGCCCTGGCCGTCAAGATCGGCAACTACACGGCCGACCGTCCGTCGGCCGGCCTCAACCAGGCCGACATCGTGTTCGAGGAACCGGTCGAGGGGACCTACACCCGGCTGGTGGCCGTGTTCCAGTGCCAGGGGGCCAACCTGGTGGGTGACCTGCGGTCGGCCCGCCAGCCCGACGTGGCCATCCTGTCGCAGCTGTCCAACCCGATCTTCCTGCACGCCGGCGGCATCGACCCGGTACTGGCCCTGCTGGCCGCCGCCCCCATCCAGGACCAGAACATCCTGAAGGGCGGCTACGGCTCGGTCACCATCAATCCGTCGGGCCGCTACGCCCCCTATTCGACCTTCACCGCCACCACGCCGGCCTGGGCCCTGGTGCCGTCCGACACCACGCCGCCGGCGCCGCTCTTCACGTACTCGGCCACGCCGCCGGCCGGATCGGTGCCCGGGTCGGGTGCCACGGTGCACATCCCCTTCTCCTCCACCTCGGACGTGACGTGGACGTGGAACGCCTCGACCGGCACCTACCTGCGCGCCTACTCCGGGGTGCCCGACAAGCTGCTCGACGGCAGCCAGACGGCGTCGACCAACGTGGTCGTCCTGACCGTTCCCACCAGCACCGGCCCGTGGCTCGAGAACAACGAGGGCGGCTACGAGGTCGAGGTCAACGCGCTGGGCACCGGGCCGGCCGTGGTGCTGCGGGGCGGCGTCGCCGTCACCGGGACGTGGACCCGCTCGTCGCTGACCCAGCCGGCCACGCTGAAGACGGCCAACGGCACGGTCATCACGCTGGCACCGGGCAACACGTGGGAGGAGCTGGCCCCGCAGGGGATCCCGGTGACCACCACCGCGTCGCCGGCCACGCCGGCCACGGCCGGCACCACACCCCCCACGACGCGGCCGTAGGCGGAACTCCTCCGGGACCCCGGGGTCAGTCGGAGGAAGGGTCGAGCGTCCGCCGCAGGAAGTCGAGGGCGGCGATGGTGGCGTACTGCCGGATCCGGTCCCGGTCCCCCGGCACGGTGAAGCCGACCGCGGCCGTGTCGTGCCCCTTGCGGGCCAGGCCCACGAACACCGAGCCGACCGGACGGCCGTCCTGCTCGGTCGGGCCGGCCACCCCGGTGACCGACAGCCCGACGTCGGCGCCCAGCACCCGCTGCGCACCCTCGGCCATGGCCCGGGCGGCCTCCTCGGACACCACCGGCCCCTCGGCCACGCCCAGCACGTCGAACTTGACCTCGGAGGCGTAGGAGACGACCGAGCCGCGGAACCAGGCGCTGGCGCCGGGCACGTTGACCAGGCGGGAGGCGGCCAGCCCCCCGGTCAACGACTCGGCCAGGCCCAGGGTCAGGCCGTCCACGGCCAGGGCCCGGGCCACCGCGTCCTCGATGGCCTCGTCGTCCACGCCGAAGACCACGTCGCCGGCCACCTCCGCCAGCACGGCCCGCACGGCCGACTCGTGGTGGTCGAGCGCGGCCGCGGCCGCGGCCTCGTCGGCGGCCCGCACGGTCACCCGCACCTTGATGCCCTCGATGCCGCTGGCCAGGAAGGCGATGGTGGCCGTGCCGCCCGACGGGTCGGCCCCGGCGGCCTCGTCGAGTCCGGCGATGTACGGCCCGAGCGCCTCGGCCAGTCCCGACTCGCTCATCCCCCACGTGCGGATGACCCGGCTGGCGATGGTGCCGGTCGACTCGCCCCGTGCCTCCATCCGGGCCAGCAGGTCGGGGGCGATGGCCCGCTCGAACATGTCGGACATCTCGTAGGGGACACCGGGGACGGCGTAGACGACCTTGTGGCCGACCGGGCAGATGAGCCCCGGGGCGGTCCCCTTGGTCTGGGGGATGATCGTGGCCCCCTCGGGCACGTCGGCCTGGCGCAGGTTGCTGTCGGGCATGTCCCGACCCCGGCTCGAGAACATGACGCGGATCTTCTCCACGATGGTCTCGTCCCGGTGGAGCGGGACGTTCATGACCTCGGCGATGGCGTCCCGGGTGATGTCGTCGTGGGTGGGCCCGAGGCCGCCGCAGACGATGACCGCGTCGCTCCGGGCCAGGGCGGTGCGGAAGGCCAGCACGATGCGCTCCTGGTTGTCCCCCACCGCCTGGTGGAAGTGGGAGCTGGCCCCGATGGCGGCCAGGTGCTCGCCCAGCCACTGCGAGTTGGTGTCGGCAATCTGCCCGAGCAGCAGCTCGGTGCCGACGGCCACGATCTCGACCCGCACGGCGCTCAGGCCGCCTGACCGGAAGTGGCGGCCCGCTCCGCCGCGGCCCGGCGGCCGTCGACGTAGTACTGCGCCCCGGTGAAGACGGTCAGGAAGGCGGCCACCCACATGGCCGCGTTGAGCAGCGTCCAGTGGCCGGCCAGCGGCGGGGCCAGGCACATGCCGATGGCGATGTCCTGGATCAGCGTCTTGAACTTGGCCGAGTTGCGGGCCGGGATGGAGATGCCGTGGCGGCCGGCCACCGAGCGGTAGACGCTCATGGCGATCTCGCGCACCGCGATGACGGCCACCGGCAGCCACCACACGATGCCCTTGGCCACCAGGGCCACCATGGCACCCAGCACGGCGACCTTGTCGGCCAGCGGGTCGAGGAAGGCGCCCGAGCGGGTGGTGCCCTGCTTGCGGGCCAGCCAGCCGTCGATGCCGTCGGAGAAGGCGAGGATGCCGCCGAAGACGAAGGTGACCCAGCTGGCGCCCCACAGCATGATCATGACGATCAGGACCGGGGTGGCCAGCAGGCGGACCATGGTGATGGCGTTGGCCGGGGTGAGGAGGGCCGAGGGCCCGAACGTGGTGGCCCGGGGCTCGGGTGTGGCCGCCACCGCCGGATCGAGGGCGCCGTCGCTCACGACCGCCCTCCCGTGCCGGCGGTAGCCAACGGCGACGCCGCACCGGAGGCGGCCACTGCGGTCAGGTCCGGGCCGTCGGCGTCGGTCACCACCACCTCCACGAAGGCGCCCACCGGCAGGTCGGCGGGCACGGTGACGATGCCGTCGATCTCGGGGGCTTCGCGGTAGGAGCGGGCCTCGCCCGGGGTGTCGACCAGCACCTCGAGGGTGGACCCGATGAGGTCCTCACGTCGGCGTGCGGTAATGCCGTCCTGCAGCTCCGTGCACTCGCGGATGCGCTCGGCCACCAGCTCGTCGGGCACATGGCCGTCCAGGCCGGCGGCGTAGGTGCCGGCCTCGTCCGAGAAGGGGAAGAAACCGACCCAGTCGAGTTGGGCCGCCTCGATCCAGGCCAGGAGCTGGTCGTGGTCCTCCTCCGTCTCGCCCGGGTAGCCGACGATGAAGGAGGAGCGGAAGGCGGCCGTTGGCTCGGCCGAGCGGATGGAGGCGATGCGGTCGAGGAAGCGGTCACCCTCACCCCAGCGGCGCATGCGCTTCAGCAGGGGTCGGGACACGTGTTGGAGGGAGAGGTCGAAGTAGGGCACGCCGGTGGCCAGTATGGCCTCCACCAGGGCGTCGTCGAGGGTGGACGGGTACAGGTAGAGGAGGCGGGTCCAGGGGACCCGGGCCGACACGGCGGCCACCAGGTCGACGATGGGGCGGTTGGCGCCGACGGCGGGCCCGTCGAGGTCGCGTCCCTCCCGGCCGGCGGAGCGGTCGAGGGCGAAGGACGACAGATCCTGGGCGACCAGCACCACCTCGGCCAGGGTGCCCGACGAGGCGCCCAATTGGTCGACCTCGGACAGGATGGACTCGGTCGATCGGGAGCGCTGCTTGCCCCGGAAGGAGGGAATGGCGCAGAAGCCGCAGTTGCGGTCGCAGCCCTCGGCCACCTTGACGTAGGCCCAGGGCGACGTGGCCGGGGGGCGGGGCAGGTTGAGCAGGTCGAAGGAGGGGACGGCCGGCTTGGCCGTCAGGGCCACCGGGGTCGATGCCGGGGCGTCGCCGTGCCCGTGGCCCGCAGGCCCGTCGGTCAGGGAGATTCCGAAGGGTGCCACCAGGTCGACCTCGGGCAGGGCCTCGGCCAGCTCGTCGCCGTAGCGCTCGGCCATGCAGCCGGTCACCACCAGGCGGGCGCCGTCGCGTCGGGCGTCGGACAGGCTCAGGACGGTGTCGATGGACTCCTGGCGGGCGGCGTCGATGAAGGCGCAGGTGTTGACCACCACGAGGTCCGCCTCCTCGGGGGATCCCGCCGCCTCGAAGCCGTCCCCGGTCAGGGTGCCGACCAATTTGTCCGAGTCGACCTGGTTCTTCGGGCAGCCCAGGGTCTCGATCCAGTACCGCTCAGCCACCGGGACAATCTACCGGGGTGGGGAGCCGAGGGCTTCCCGGGTCTGGAAGCTGTAGGGACGGAGCCCTGGACGCGGTTCGGGCCCCTCAGAACAGAGGGGCCCGACCGGTACAGCGGAGAGGGAGGGATTTGAACCCTCGGACCCAGTTACCCAGGTCAACTCATTAGCAGTGAGTCCGATTCGGCCGCTCTCGCACCTCTCCTCGCACCTCAACCCTATACCAGCCCTATAAGCTGCCGGCGTGGCGGAGAAGCGCAGGCCCAAGGGTACCGGATCGATGACGGAGGTCGCCCCTGGTCGCTGGCGTATCCGGGCCTTCGTCGGCACCGACCAGGACACCGGCCGGCCACGGCAGATCGAGCGAGTCGTGAACGCCCGCACCAAGAAGGCGGCCCAAGCCCTCCTCGACGAGCTGCGGAGCAGCGCCGTCGCCATGCCCACGACTGGTTCGGGCGCGTCGGTTCGCGCGGTCATAGAGGAGTACCTCCGCCACCTTGAGACACGGGGGAGGGCCCCCCGCACCATCCACGAGAACCGGCGGATCCTCGACACCGTCATCGGGCCGGAGATCGGCGATGTCCCCGTCGGCGACCTGACAGCCCGCCACCTCGATGAGCTCTACCGCCGCCTGGTGACCGGCGAGAGTCGGGCCCGGCCGGCGGCGCCTAGCAGCATCCGCCGTTACCACGCCGTGATCAGCGCCGCCCTCGGTCAGGCCGTGAAGTGGGACTGGCTCGACAGGAACGTGGCGGCCAAGGTCACCCTGCCGGCCAGCTCCCCCACCCGCTTGACCGTGCCCACGGCCGGCGAGGTGGCGGCGCTGATCCGGGCGGCCGAGGAGCTGAGCCCGGTGTGGGGGCTGCTGGTGAAGCTGGCCGTGGTCACCGGGGCCCGGCGCGGCGAGTTGTGCGCCCTCCGGTGGTCCGACGTCGACGTCGAGGCCGGCGTCCTGCACATCAGGCGCTCCCTGTACCGGGTGGCCGGCGAGACGGGCGAGAAGGGCACCAAGAGCGGCCGGGAGCGGGTGGTGGTACTCGACCCGGCGACGGCCTGGCTGTTGGACGACTGGCTGGCCTGGTGCCAGGAGCGCGCTCGGGTGGCCGACACCGATATCGTCGAGGGCGGCTTCATCGCCTCGACCTGGCCGGACTGCTCCCGGCCGGTCAACGTCGACACCTTCTCGTCGACGGTCGGCCGGCTGTGCGCTCCGCCCGACGAGAAGAACCCGGCCGGCCTCGGGATGCCGCACGTTCACCTGCACTCGCTCCGGCACTTCGCCGCCACCGAGTTGCTGGCCGGCGGGGTCTCGCCGAGCGACACGGCCCAGCTGCTCGGCCACGCCGACGGCGGCCAGCTCGCCCTCCGCACGTACGCCCACGCCACCGACGAGCGCCAGCGCCAGGCGGCCGCCATCCTTGGTCGTGCCCTCGGAGATCCCGGCCGGCAATAGGCCAGCGTTCGACACCTCGAAGCTGTGGACGGCGCGTGGATAACCAGTGGACGGATGGTTGCCTCTGCTCGACCATTTTGGTCGCTGGAGCCACCCCAATCCCGGCCATATGTGCAGGTCAGAGGACTGGTTGAGAAGAGCGCCTACCGCGTTAACGCGCTGTGGCACAATTTCGATATGGCGATCCCGGGTGCCCACGACGTGACCGCGCTGATCATCACCGAGCAGCACAGCGCCGGCCGTTCCGTCGACAAGAAGCAGCTGCAGAAGCTGCTCTATCTGGTGACGGCTGCCCACTACGCCATGTGGGGCGATCGGGCGTTCCGGGAGCCGATCCACGCCTTCAAGGCCGGCCCGGTGGTCAAGCCGGTAGAGATCTCGTACCGAACCGGCGACGGCTACGTCATCGACGGGCCCCTCGGGGGCAGTCCCGACAGGGTCGACAAGAGGCGCAGGGCGACGGTGCGATTCGTCCTCGATCACTTCGGAGGCTGGACAGCCGACAATCTCGAGCGCTACATCAAGCGGACTCCCGACTCGCCTTGGAACGAGGTCCGAGGCGAACTACCCCGGACGGCACCGTCCGACGTCGAGATCCCGCAGAACCTCATCCTGGCGTGGGCTCGGCGCAACCCGGTGGTGCCGGCCCACAGTGTGGCCGACTCTGGCTCCGACCTGGATCTCGCATCCCTGATCGCCTGAGCGGACCGGGGATAGTTGATGAGCCCACCTTGCCTGGTCGAACCGTGCCTCCACGGCGCCGAGTTCACGCAATGGCTGATGAGCAATGCCTGGGACGGCCTCGGCTACATCGACCATGCACTCGGTGACGATGGGCTCTCGATCGAGCAGTCCCATCTCGCCGCATTCGCTCCGGACGGCGCCGCCCTACGGTGCGGCTGGCTCAACTGGGCGAAGCCCAAGAGCTTCGATGAGATCGAGGGTGTCCGGGTGGCGCTTCTGACCCGGTTCCGGAATCTCGGCGCCAACTCCTCCGGCTGACGGGCACCGCCCAGATGGCCTCACCTGATCATCTGCGGCCACGTCGCGTCGTCTTCAGATGACGTCGTAGATGACGCCCGAGACCGGGGCATCGAACTGTTCGTGCAGGATGAGCACGATCAGGGCGCCGATGACCGGCGCCACGCTCGACCTCGGGACGGTACGCCGGACGACGTAGGCGCCGACAGCGCCGACGATCACCGAGCCGGCTACCTTGGCGACTTGCTTCTTCGTGGGCATGCCCAAGCCCACCACGGATCGGCCGCCGTGTCCACGCACTAGGGGTGGGGTCCGAGGAAGACCACCGTCACCTGGCCCTGCTCGGGGCCGAAGTGCCACCAGATCCGCCACGCCGATGGGGTGCCGTGCTCGATGTAGGACTCCCAGACCTTCTCCCCGTAGAGGGCGTCGAAACTCTCGTACCGGTGGCTCTGCAAGGCCCGGTAGTGGACGTCCTGCTCCATCTGGCCAAGGCACTTGCGGATCTTCTTCAGCCGCTTGGGGTCCTTGACCCCGTCGATGATGCTCTGCGCCGTCTCGGTGATCAGTATCTCGTTCATGTCTCCATTATACCCCATTACCCCACTTTGGTCAAGGGGGCTTGACCCAAACGGGGCCAGGGGGTACGGTGGAGGCACCACCCTGCAGGATGCTGCAGGGTGGACTGGACCCGAACCCAGGAGACCCCAAATGAGCATCGAAGTCGAAGTCGACGAGCGTCAGCGCGTCTCGTTGCGAAAGGTCCTCGGCAAGAACGTCTCGCGGCTGCGTGCTGAGCAACTGCCCGATGGATCCGTCCTCCTCACCCCCCTGGTCGCATCGCTGTCCCAGCGGGAGCTCGATGCCCTCACCGATCCGAAGGTCTCGGCCGGCATCCGTGCCGGCGTGGAGGACTCGAAGGCCGGGCGCGTCACCCGGTACCCGGCTGGCCACTTCACTGCGCTGGCGATGGCCGACGCGATGGAGGAGCTCTCGGAGAATGAGGCCGCCGCCATCGACGAGGTCATCGATGAGGCGCGCCGGGAGAACGGGGGTTCTCTCACCGACGAGGAGGAGCAGCGCCTCCGGCAGGTGTGCCTGCACCTGCGGGACGCCTACCCGCGTTCCTAACGGCGCACCGGTTCCCTGGCGGGAGGGAACCGGTGGCCGCTCGGGTCATTGTGGGTGGCGGGACCCACTCCCCGAAGCGGCGATCCGTACCCTAGGGGCCCCAGAGTGGCGCGACTGCGATTCCGCCGGAATCAGTTGTCGCCGAGTGCGAGGGCGAGGACTGAGTCGAAGAGCAGTGACGTGCCCGACCTGATGTCCTCGGGGAGGACGACTTGCCCATCGAACTGGGGATCCGTATCGACCGTGATCCGTCCCCAAAATTGCCCGAGCCGGACCAAGACATCGCGGGCTTCGACGAGGACATCGATGCGGACATCAAGAGCCGGGTCGACCAGGTAGGTGGCCAGCTCATGGGCCACTTCGTGCCGGTGCTTTCGGATGCGGTCGAGGACCTCGACGTCGTCGACGGTGAGTGCCTCCATCTCGACGAGCCATTGAACGGAAGCGTCGAAGATCGAGGCCGAGCCCTTCACGACCCTGGACTCGACATCGCTGTGATAGCGGGGATCGATGCCTTCGGGATCGTCCGCCCAGCCCATCCGGAAGAAGTCCCTAACGGCGGTGATGACGTCCGACCGAATCAGCTCCCACCCGGTCAGGAGGGTCGACGCCTGGACAAGCGTTCGCCTCATTGACTCGGGCAGCATCTTGCGCTCGAAATCCAGGCGGCAGAACTCTCGCGGAGCGTTGCTCACGGGAACCTCAGTCCCCCGGACTCGTCCACCACTGCCCGAACAAGCCGTAGAGGCCGATGATGAGTCCCGTCAGGAATTGGAGTCGAGGGTCATCAGTTCCAAAGGCATAGCCACCCAATGCGGCGGCCACGAAGAGCATCGCGACGGCTGCGTAACCCTTGGCTCGATCCTCCGACAGACCTTGGGAAGGCGTGGGTGATTCCGAGCCCCGCAGTGAATCTTCAAGTAGCTCTCGCAGGTCATCGACCCTGTCTCCGAGGCGCTCGAGCTGGGGCCCCACGACATCCTGGGCGCCGTCCCTGAGCCATTGGTCCCGAATCGCCTGCCAGCCATCCTGAGCTGACTGGCCGGCAACTCTCCCGGACGACACCATGAGGCGGAACAGCTGCTCGACCGTCTGGTAGTCGAGGCCTTGCAAGATCCGGTCGACGGTCTCGGGGTTGCGTAGGAGAGATCCCCCCAGCGGCCCAAGGTCAACGGGGGATTGTTCCGCGAATCCAGACGCAGGAGGTGCAATCCTCGCCGTGCCCGAGATCTGGGCAGTCCCAGTGAACTCCGCCCGGCCGGACACCATACGTGCCTCGATTTCGAGGTGTGCTCCCATCGGAGCTGATGACAGATCTGCCTCGTCGCTCGGGTCCTCAGGCACATTCGAAAGCTAGTGGGGGCCTCGAGGGAGGTCCAGGCCCGCTCGGATACCCTTTCGGCCGGCCAAGGCGACCAGAGCGCGATCCCTGCCGGCAGGGAGATTCCGGCCAGATCGCTGCCCTAGCGTTACGTCATGTCCTCACAGGACGATGACGCGGATCCGACTGACGACGTGCTCCTCGAGCTCGGACGCATGACTTATCGCGCGATCTACCTCGAGTCGATCATCGACATGCTTTGTCGATGGATCATCGGGCCCGGTGGCCAGGTGGACAAGCGCCCGAAGTCGGAGCAGATCGCGGAAGCTCAGTCCATCATCAAGGAGCGGCCGGACATCCCGAACCGAGACGGACTCGCCACTTGGCTGGCTGAAGCCAGCCGAGCAGTGGATCGGCGCAATGCCGTATTGCATGCCGAAATAGTGGTGGCCTGGGGCCCACAAGGCCCCGTTCCGACCGCGCCAGGTGACTCATGGCTCCTCCACATTCCACGCAAGAAGGGCGAGCCTTCGACGACGACGCCGCTGACCGTTGATGGCCTCAGGAGCATCCACCTACCCATGGAGGCTCTGCTCGCGCGGTGGCTCGATGTCTCAGAGGGACTCGGTGCCTGGCGACTCGAGATGAACAGACGCCGCCGACTGGGCGATACCGATGGCCAGGTCTGACTTACCGGGTGCCGCCAGGCGGCGTCGGCGCGCCTCGGCTGCAGGACTTGCACCGCTGCGAGACCGGCACATCCTCCCATTGGCGCCTGGGGAGACTGCCCCGGAGCCGGAGACCGCAGCGGGTCCAGAAGCCTCCCTCAGCGACGACATGCCACCGCGAGGCGTCGACCGATTGGGCAGTTACTTGACCCCGCAGGCCATTGCTCCGAATGCGTCGACGCAAGAGCACGGCCTGTGGTTCCACGGGGGCAACGGTAGTGCTCACGCCGCGGATCTCCTCAGTCGACTTCGCCGCGCCGACAGAACTTCATCACGGGCAACCCGCCCTCAGCGGGAGCGTCCCGGGTGGTCTCTGGCACATGTTCGAAGGTCTCCGACCAGGTTCGGCCGGCGTCAACGACCCGAATCGTGAGAGCGTCAGGAAAACTTGGGGCCGAGGCAGTTTGGCCGTCGAAGCTGCCACCCTCCAGGTACACGCGTCGAACGGTCGAGTTCATCTGGCCGACGGTAGCTGGGCGCACCGGTGTTGGCAGTAGGGCCAGAAGTCACTTTTCGCTGGATCGGGGCCGCCTCAGTTATCGATCGGCTTGGCCATTTCGTTGGCGATGTCGCACACGTTCTCGACCGGGATCCGGAACGTCCTGGCGATCTCGTCGACAGCCATTCCCTCACTGAGCAGCGTGACCACCAAGGCCTTCCGGAGCACCCGGCGGGCGTCGTAGACCTCGACGACCTCGACCTCCGAGCCGATCGTCGCATGGACCGGCGGCATCTGGCGCACGACATCGAGCAACGTCGAGCCGCTCCGGTACTTCTCCAGGCTCTCGCTGATGACCTGGTCATAGGCATCGAGCTGCTGGCGCAGCCGCTGGTTGGCGGCTAGGACGGCCGTGGCGGCCGCCTCGAGCTCGTGCTCTTTGGCATGGCTGACTTCACGCTCAGCCCTCGAGCGTTCGACGCCCTTGGTCGGTCCAGTGATCATGCGCTCCACGACGAGCTCCCCAATCCTTAGCTGCGTCAATTCTGAACGCTGCTCAGAATTCATCGGCGCTATGGACGGCCCCTTGAGTCCGCCTCGATGATGGCTCTTTGCCTGGGCTCCAGCATCCTTCTCGCACTGGCTCTGAAGACCGCCCGCCTTTGGTTGGTGGTGGGCAGGCGACGCTGGCCGTCGGCTTCGCGCCCCCCATGAAGGCCGGTAGTGCTCCGTCCGTGTCGACGACGGGAGACTGCGTGGCGGTGCAACCGGCCCGAATTCGGGGATTGACAACTACTCGATCAGGAGTAGACCAATGTCGCGCCAGATAGTGGGCGGCGCATCAGTGTGGGTGGCAAGAGCGAACACCCTCGGTCGGCCGGTCTGCCCCCCGGGCGCAACCGATCCACTGGCGACCTTGTCCGATCTCACACGGATGCGGTCGCGGGGCGAAGCGTCCGAGCGCTCCGGGTCCTGATTCCGGCGGAATCAATCTTGGAGTTGCAGGGCCCCCGATCCGGGGGGATCGGGAGCCCTGCCCTTCCGCGGAGGACGGCCACGGAAGTTCCCCCCTGCTCTCAGGTTGTCGACGGGCCGGCGCGACATCTTTAGACGAGGGCCACGCCACATCTGCTTACGAGCTATCGCCGGTGGCGGAACAGAGGGTCGGTGATCTTGTCCCACAGAGTCCCCGCTGGGTGGGCGGCGCGCTTGATTCGACGAATCGGCCTGGGAGTGATTCTCCGCCGGGCGTAGCGGGCGGGGTGTCGAGCGATCCGGACGGGCTTCGGGATCATTCGTCGGACGATGCCCATCAGGCTCGCTTCGATCCGTTCTCGGTGCGATCCCGGTAGGCGCGCTGCCGGCACGCAGCTGAGCAGAAGCGACCATCGGAGCGGGCAGGGGTGAAGAGGTGGCCGCATTCCATGCAGGTCCGATCAGCCCGGGCTGCCCGCCGCTCATCTCTGAGCCGTTCGTTCTCTGCATCCCGGGCGCATGCCCGACACATCCCGGCCCATCTGTTCCAGTCCGATACGGGCTTGGCCCGGTACCGCCCGAGATCGGATCGCTCAGATTTGCAACGCCTGCAGGTCCAACGACCGGCGCCATGTGACGTCTGATCCGGTCGGTCGCGATCCACGCTGATATCCGTCACCGACGGAATAACCCTGCCAAGCAGCACCTGCCGAGCCCACTTCAGCTCATCGACGGTCGCCAAGTCAGCCTTAGAGCCAGTGTCGGGATGCGCCTCTCGGACGCGAGCACGGAATGCCACGAGCACCCCGTCCTGATGCTCCGGCATCTCCGACAGACCGAGCAAGCGCAGAGGCACGGAATCTGGAATGGGCGGCGCTGAGCCGAACATGGCATCCGTGATCGCCTTCAGCTCTTCGGCGGAATGTTGGGCGTCGGTCAATGTCGTCGAATCCTTCCCAAGGCTTGAGGGCAACGATGCGAACAGGCCTTGGGTTCAGCGGTTGGATGCCTCGTCAGGCTTCCTCGATCAGATCACGGCCGGTTGCTCGGGCCCATCCGACAACGTCCTCCCTGTGCCAGATTCGACCCGAAGCGAGGATTGCAACGGGACTTGGGAAGCCTTCCTTGTCGCCGAGCTGCGATGCTCGCTGTGGGCTCACTCCGAACATGTCAGCCACCTCACGGACACCGACCAGGTGGTGCATGCCTTGGATGGTACTTGACATCATCAAGATCGGAGCGTACCTTGCCGGTGCGACAACAATTAGGTGCCCCCCGCGACCGTTGGCGCGGCCCGGGGGGCGTGGCCAACACCCTCTGGAGGTGCTGACAAATGGAAGCTACGGCTGCCGCACGCCCGGAACGCGGATCCCTTGCTCGGGAGTCCCTCCCGCTGAGACGGATTCCGGACCATGTCCCCCGCGAGCCCAGGTTGTTCAGCCTGGACCCGGTCTTTGCCCTCCTGAAGCCGGCGGGCTTCGCTTCGGAGCCCGCCGCCGGGAACCTGCGGTCACAGGGTGAGGTGCAGGCCTTGGCGATCGCGCTGGGCATCGACAGGCAGAGCGTGATGCGCTGGGATAAGGCCGGCGTCGGCGTTCACGTGGCCGACGCCATCGCGGTTCGGCTCCGCCGGCACCCATCCGAGTTTTGGCCCGACTGGTTCAGCCACTCTCCCGACGAGGAGAGCGTCGAGGCCTTCGAACGGCTCGAGGTTGTTCGTGCGAAGAGGCGCCGTCACCAGGAGGCCACCCGACGCAACCAAGAGCGGAGACTGGCGGCCACGGGCAGTGATTCCGGCGGAATCGCCGTGACGGTGGGTGGGGCATGACTCGTCTCACGCAGGAGCAGGCTGACATCCAGATCGAGCAGCTGATAGCCGACATTGGTCGGGGCATTGCCAGGATCCGCCGTTCGGCAGATCTCCTCTGCGAGCGGGACGGTTCGCCGGAGGCCCGACGCAGGGCCAAGAGCCTTCGAATCAAGGCGAGCTACGAGGAGCGGCGCACCCGTCAGGCATTGGAGTGGCTGCAGTCCTACAGGGAGCGATCTGCCGACCAGGTTGACTTGCGACCTTGAACGAGGTGGCGCCACCGCTTCGGTATGTGATTCCGCCGGAATCATCCGGCGGTTGACGCTCACTTGTGCAGCCCGTAGAAGGTTCCATGGACAAGGACCTGAAATCGGCGGAGATCCGTGCAACGACGATGTTCGTGATCTGGGACGTCCTTCCGGCCCTGTTGGCGATCGTCCTCCTCTTCTTGATCATCTACCTCGAGGGTGGTGGGCCCCACCACGTGAGTCCTCGTTCGGCGGTGGACGCGCCCGGCATCATCATCATCTTCGGCACGCTCGTGATCTCGAAGTCGAGAGACGGCTTCAGCAGCAACCAGGTAGGCAGGTCATTCGTAGGCCTCGCGAGCACGATCTTCGGGATGCTCGGCGTGATGGCTGGCGTAGCCATCCAAGCAGGCGAGCTGGAGTCGCTGACCCGTCAGAAGCTCTCGTGGAGTTGGACGATCGGATACGCCGCGCTCGCACTGTTGGCGTGCATCATGTCGACGGTGTCAGCCGTCCGGGAAGCCAGAGAGTGATTCCGTCGGAATCTTCGGCGGAGCCCCGAGTCACCGTCGCCAGGGCCCACCTGGATTGCCCTGACGACGGCGCTGGGGAGATCTCAGCTGACGGCCCGACCTGCGAGCTTGCCGAGGTAGTTCCGACGGTTCCGACAGCGCGTCGAGCAGACCCGGCGGAGATTTCCGGCCTTGGTGACGAATGCCCCACCACAGATGGTGCACTCACGGAACTGGATCGCCGTCGCTGGCGAGTCGGCCCGAACAACACGTGATCGCTCCCGGTTGCGGCGCCTCCGCTCCCCCGCTTTTGTCGGTGATTCGGCTCGCCGGATCGATCGAACCCGACAGGATTCCGAGCACCATCGTCGGGGATTCCGCTCCCTGGGATGCGGAACGATGACGGAGTCGCAGCCTTGGCACTTACGAGTCGACACAAGCCAGATCCCCTATACCGAAATCGGCGGATGCGAGGCCAGATACTCCCTGGTCAGCGACCTGCGGGGCGCTCCGGCCACTTCTGGGAGACTCGTACGGATTGCGATCACCAGTACGGTCCGACCTGCAGGGTGGCGGGGGTGGAGGCCTCCCCCCATGGGGTACGTCAAAGCTGGCGGCCGGTTCGGAGTCGGTCGAGTTCATCGACACGCTTCATGGCGAGCTCACTCAGCCGACGTGCGTCGACCGCTGACAGCATCCCCGACCGAGCTGACTGCTGCAGGCGCTTGAGCTCCCTCTCCTGGTCGGTCGGTTGGCCGATCCGCCGAGCGCTCGTCTCTCGCCGTGAGTTCGAACGAGCAGGAACCACATCCCCGCCGGCATCCAGTGGCTGACGGCGAGCAGGATGTCGTTCCTGATAGCGATTCATCCCGTCGATCAGCGTCATCGCATCACCTCCATCGGATGGAGGTTGGGACGCAGCTCGCCGTCTTCAGGATTGATGTGGATGGGCAGCCCCGCCCAAGGCGTGAGGTCGGTGGCCACCGGCGGTGGCTCGGAGATTTCTGCATCGAGTCCGCTCAGTCGACGAGCCACCTCCTGGCGGCTGGCGAGTGCTTGCTCGAGCAACTGATCACGCTCCGCCCGGAGGATGGCACGGGACTGCAGGAGTTCCACCCTTCGATAGGACGCCTCCCGTTGGGCCGCTTGGGCTGCCTCAGCCGCAGCCACCGCGGCACGGGCGGCAGCGAAGATCTCCTCGTCCACCGGCGGTGCATCGCCGATGGCCTGGAGCTCGGACTCGATGTCAGCAATCTTGGCGTCGTACAGCGCCGCCTGCGCATCGGCCATCTCCGCTGGGAGTGTGACGAGCGCTGCCGTCCGCAGGGCCGGGATGGCGTCGACATCGGCCGCCTCGACAGCTTGCTCGAGCTCTCGCCGGGCCGCTTCGGCGGCCTTGGTGGCCGACCGCACTCGATTCGTGGCGGCCTTGAGGGGGTCGTGGTTGGTCATGGTGCTCCTCACGTTGGATTGGGGAATGGGTCGGGCGGAAGTTCGTCGTGCTCGCTGAGGTCGGTGCCGGCGGTGAATGCGAGCCAGTGGAACTCTCTCCGCGCCTTGCCACATGAGGCCTCGACGGCCCGGATGATCTCTGGGATCTGCGTCTCGGAGCACCGGCCGAGCGACACCGTGAGTCGAGCGGCGTCGTCGACCAGATCGAGATAGCGACGGAGGTGACGGGCCGCGATCGGCTCCTCGTCGTCGGTCTGCTCAAGCGCCCAATCCCGAAGCTCCTGGTGTGCATCAAGGAGGGCCTGAGCCGCGGCGATCTGGCCCTCGAGCGTTGCTCCAGTGACCTCGCCACGGCAAATGGCGGTGAAACGATCGCAGACGGGCTGGGTGTCCACAATCTTGACTGCCATGCGGACGTGCCAGGGCTGGGCGTCGATCTCATTCGCCTGGTCGTCAGTCACAGCCGGATCGTCCGGAGCTTGAAGTCGATCGTACGGGTGAGCATGTCGACGTTGGCGGTCTCCTTGATCACGGTGTCCCTGAAGTTGAAGTTCGTGTCACCGCGATGGGCCGCTCCGGCATGGAGCTTCGAGAGGTCGAGCGGAGGGAGGCTACGGAGAGTGGCGTTGTTGATCACGTCGCCCGCGCCTCTGGGCACGATCAGCTCGGGTCCGAGCTCACCGACGATGTAGGGCACCCCGGCATCGATGGGGCCACCTGCGGCGCGGCCTCCGATCTTGGGGATATCAGGGATGCTCGGGAAGAGCTTGTGACCCAGGATCGACGGGATGTTGGAGTCGATGGTGTTGATCGCTGCGTTGATCCCGCCGATCAGGCCGTTGATCAGGTCGGTGCCGACGTTGGCCAGCCAGGAGCCGGCGGTGTCGAACGCCGAGGCGAAGGCATGGCGGATGCCGTCGAAGGCGTGCGGCACGCTCTGAGTCACCCAGTTGGCGATGTCCGTGGTGATGTTGTCGAAGGCTGAGGCGACGTCGTGACGTGCCGTATCGAGCGCCGACGTAGCCCCGTCGAAGCCGGAGCGGAAGGTACCGCCGATGTTCGAGAAGGCATGTGGGACAGACTTCGTCACCCAGTTCGAGACGCCGCCTGTGATGTTGTCGAACTGGTGGGCGATGTCGTGGCGGACCAGGTCGAGGGCGTTCGTCGCGCCGTCGAAACCGGTCCGGAAGGTGTGGCCCACGTTCATGAAGGCATGGGGCACCGATTTGGTCACCCAGTTGGCGATGTCGCCGGTGATCAGGTCCCACCAGTGGGCAACGTTGTGCCGGCCGCGGTCGAGATCCTTGGTCGCCCCGTCGAAGCCCTTCTCGATGTCGGCGCCGAAGGTGGAGAAGTCGTGGCGGACCAGGTCGAACCAATGGGCCGCATCGTGGCGCCAGATCTGGGCGTCATTGGTCTCGGTCGTATTCTGCTGCTTGGCGTAGTTGAGCGGGGCGAGCTGCGCCGGCGTCTTGGGGGCCGGAGGGGCCTTCTGGCCGGGAGCGAGCGGGCCCACGAAGTTCGGATCTGGGCCGTTCGGCACCAAGGCCTTCGAAGCATCCTTGAGCTGCTGATCCGTCAGACCGCGCTGGTAGGCGTTGGCCAGGTCGATCTTCTGGGACCAGGAGGCTTTCGGGTTGTTGATCGCCGCCGTGGCGTTCCAGATCTGATCATCGGTGAGCGGCTTCACCTTGCCCAGAGGCTGCAGGCCATGGATGGCGATTCCGACGGCAGTGAGGGCTCCTGCCAGCGCAAGGATGGGACTCGCGGTCAATGCCCAGACGCCGAACGCCGTGGCGATGGCGTAGATCGCCGGGGTAGGGAAGGCGCCCACCACGGACGCAATCCCGCCGATGGCGCTCGAGAGTCCGGCCAGACCGGTGAGGATGATGGTGCCAACGGGCGCTAGTGCAGTGACGACACCTGCAATCGACTTCCCGATGCCGTCGAAGAGCTGGCCGACGAGCGGACCGTTGGCAATCACATAGTCGACGAAGCTCTTGAAGCTGCTCGATGCCGTGAACTGGGCGAAGCTGCCGGTCAGCGAGTCGATGCCGTGCTCGACGATCGTGATCAGACCGCCGCTGTTCTGCATCATCGAGGCGATGCCGCGCCCAAGATTGTCGAAGGCGACCTGGAGAGCTGAGACAGCCGGCCCGACCTCACCGGCAAGCCAGTGAGTGAAGCTCTGGAAGCCTGGCGACCGGACCTGATCCCCGATCACCCCGAAGAAGTGGGTCAGCGCGTTGCCACCGGCGGTCACCAATGGAGACACGGCGGAGAGGGCTGGCCGGAGGTCGTTCAGTGCGGACGTGA
>Ga0265327_10000520_pt1 | contig 66490 bp, 32 predicted proteins | sample 41621metaG_FD_202089 | JGI IMG/M metagenome (GOLD analysis project Ga0265327, IMG submission 202089) | Rhizosphere microbial communities from Carex aquatilis grown in University of Washington, Seatle, WA, United States - 4-16-21 metaG | ecosystem: Host-associated > Plants > Roots > Rhizosphere...
CGTCAGACCATCGGCCTTGGTGGCGAGCAGGAAGCTGTGGCGGATGACCAGCTCACGCTGGCCGGTAAACAGGATATTTCACGGCTTACATTCACGCTCGGCCGGTTTAGCGCCAAGGATATTTTCGACAATAACGCCTACGCCAATGACCCGCGCACGCAATTCATGAACTGGGCGTTGATGGCCAATGAAGCGTGGGATTACCCCGCTGATGCCATTGGTTACGATACCGGCCTGGCCGTGGAATTGAACCAGCCCAAATGGACGCTACGTTACGGCTTTTTCCAAATGCCGCGCGTGGCCAATTCCTTGACGGCGGATGACCGGTTCTTGAAATGGCCATTTGAAGATGCGGCGCAGGACGGCCCGGTTTTGGATGCCTGGGGCATGGTGGCGGAATTTGAACGTCGTTACAGCCTTCACGACCATCCGGGCGCCATCCGATTTCTGGCATATCTCAATCGCGCGAACATGGGTAATTATCAGGACGCGGTGAACAGTCCCGTTCGGCCGGCGAACATTCTCCCCTCCGAGCAATTCCGCTATAAATACGGTTTTGGCCTCAACGTGGAACAGGAGTTGTTCAAAGACGTGGGGTTTTTCTCGCGCCTGGGCTGGAGCGATGGACACACCGAGGGCTGGGTTTTTAGCGATGTGGATTATTCGGCCTCAGCGGGCCTCAGCATCAAAGGCGGGGCATGGAAACGCCCAGACGACACCGTCGGTCTGGCAGGCGTACTCAATGGCCTCTCCAAATCGCATCAGGCCTATTTTGAAGCGGGTGGCATCGGCATATTGGCGGGCGATGGCAATCTCGATTACGGCTGGGAAAAAATCATTGAGACCTATTACGATTTCAAAGTTTGGAAGACTGTTCATGCCGCCTTGGATTATCAGTTCATAACCGACCCGGCCTTTAACCAGGACCGGGGGCCGGTTTCGGTCTTTGGCGCACGCCTGCACTGGGAATTTTGAGAGGTTTAAGGGGTTACCCTTTCTTGACACCCCCGTTAAACGGCCTTAACCTCATCATTCGGGGAGCCAACCGTTCGTCCGCAGGGACTTGCGAAGGCTGAGAGTTCGGCACGAAGCCGAAGACCCAAGAACCTGAACCAGGTAATGCTGGCGTAGGAAATCAAATTCCTTTCCCGCCTTGCCGCTCGGGTGCCGGTACACAACATTGTCACAATTTATGATCGCCACCAAAGATTCGTTTGAACCGCACAGCAGCGAACAACTGCCCAACAGCCGCCGCGTGTATGTGCCCGGCCAGTTGCATCCGTCCGTGCGCGTGCCCATGCGCGAAATCGAACTCTCGCCCACCAAGAATTTCAACGGCCAGATGGAAGCGAACGCGCCGGTGCGCGTATATGATTGCAGCGGTCCCTGGGGCGACTCCGAATTTACCGGCACCGTCGAGGAAGGTCTGCCGGCTCTGCGCCGTGAATGGATTCTCCAGCGCGGTGACGTGGAAGAATATTCCGGCCGCGAAGTGAAGCCGATTGATGACGGCTATCTCTCCGAGAAGCATCGTGGCATGGACCGCGCCAAACGGCAGGATGAAACGTCGCTGCGGCTCGAAGGCCTGACTGCGCCGCGCCGTAAAACATTGCGCGCCAAGCCGGGCAAAGTCGTTACCCAGCTTGCCTATGCCCGGGCCGGTGTGATTACTCCTGAGATGGAATACATCGCCATCCGCGAAAACCTGGGCCGCGCCAAGATCGCGGAATTGTCCAAGGACATTCTCCGTAACGACCTCGAAAAACAGCACGCGGGTTCCTCGCAGTTGGGCAAGACCCCTTATACGCCCGGAATTTTTGGCCGCTTCCCGCAGCGCATTCCCAGCCAGATTACGCCTGAATTTGTCCGCAGCGAAGTGGCCGCCGGCCGCGCCATCATTCCCTCCAACATCAATCATCCTGAAGTGGAGCCGATGATTATTGGTCGCAATTTCCTCGTCAAAATCAACGCCAACATTGGCAACAGCGCCGTGGCTTCCAGCATTGAGGAAGAAGTGGAAAAGATGCGCTGGGCCACCAAATGGGGCGCGGACACCGTCATGGACTTGTCCACGGGCAAAAACATTCACGCCACGCGCGAATGGATTTTGCGCAATTCGCCTGTGCCCATCGGTACCGTGCCGATTTATCAAGCGCTCGAAAAAGTCGGCGGCAAGGCCGAAGACCTTACCTGGGAATTGTTCCGCGACACGCTCATTGAACAGGCTGAGCAGGGCGTGGATTACTTTACGATTCATGCCGGTGTGCTGTTGCGTTTCATCCCGCTTACGGCTTCGCGCATGACGGGCATTGTCTCGCGCGGCGGCAGCATTATGGCCAAGTGGTGCCTCGCGCATCACAAGGAAAATTTCCTGTACACGCATTGGGATGAAATTTGCGACATCATGGCCGCGTACGATGTATCCTTTAGCATTGGCGACGGCTTGCGCCCCGGCTCGGTTGCCGACGCGAATGACCAGGCGCAATTTGGCGAACTCGAGGTGCAAGGCGGCCTTACCCAGCGCGCGTGGGCCAAAGGTGTGCAGGTGATGAACGAAGGTCCCGGCCACGTGCCCATGCACATGATCGAGGAAAACATGGCCAAGCAACTCGAATGGTGCCACGAAGCGCCGTTCTACACGCTCGGACCGCTTACCACGGACATCGCGCCCGGTTACGACCATATCACCAGCGGCATTGGCGCGGCGATGATTGGCTGGTACGGCTGCGCGATGCTTTGCTACGTCACGCCCAAGGAACACCTCGGCCTGCCGAACAAGAAAGACGTGAAAGACGGCGTCATCACCTACAAGATTGCCGCGCATGCCGCCGATTTGGCCAAGGGCCATCCCGGTGCGCAATACCGCGATAACGCCTTGAGCAAGGCCCGCTTCGAATTCCGCTGGGAAGATCAATTCAACCTCGCGCTGGACCCCGTTACTGCGCGTGAATTCCACGACGAAACGCTGCCGCAGGAAGGCGCCAAGTCTGCGCACTTCTGCTCCATGTGCGGCCCGCATTTCTGCTCGATGAAAATCACGGAGGACGTCCGCAAATTCGCCGCCGAACAAGGCATTGCCGAGGAAGAAGCCTTGAAGAAGGGCATGGAAGAAAAGTCCAAAGAGTTCGTGGAAAAGGGCGCAGAGGTTTATACGAAGGCCTAAATCCCACAATGAAGCAGCCCTCTGATGATTTGCCGCTAGCCGCCGTCTTGCGAGCAGCGAATGACTTGGTGGCGGCAAGGTTGATTGCAGACTGGGCACTTGGCGGTGCTTTGGCAGCTATTTACTATGTTGAACCCTTTACCACATACGACGCCGACATCTTTTTTATCCCAATTGACAAGGGGTTGACTGCGGGTATCCCAGCCATCTATGCGCACTTGCAGGCTCAAGGTTGCCAGGTTGAACGCGAACATTTGCTGGTGGGTGGATTCCCCGTTCAATTCCTTGCCGCCCATGGATTGACCGAGGAAGCAGTGCGTGAAGCTGAACAATTTGATTATGAAGGGGTGTCCGCGAAAGTTTTCCGAGCCGAATACATCGTGGCTATTGCCGCCAGTGTCGGGCGTTCCAAGGACAAGGCGCGGATTGAACAACTCCTCCAGGAGGTTGACCTCGACAAAACAAAATTGGAAAACATCCTGCAACGGCATAAGCTGAAGTTGCCAACATTATGAAACTGGAAATGCGGCAAAAATTAGCACGTGAGCCGTTCCCGGAAAAAATCCGGAAAGTCGGGCAACTAATCCGGCTGGCAAAGACTTTTCCCCGTCGCAACCCAAAGGCTGCCACGGCTCAGTCTGCCACGAAATGAAACCTCGCAAATCAGCCAAGGCACCGGCCTTTGTGCTGCGTGCAGAACGCGCCTTGCGCCGCGCCGCCAAAAACGTGCAGGCGCAAAACCGCGCAATGAACCTTCCCGTGATTGTGTGGCAGGACGGTAAGGTGGTGGAGAAGCCGGTGTGAGAGATATCTGCAAATTCGCTGACGACAAGGCTTGCTAGAGTAAGCCGCGTCGAAGAAACGAATTGTAGAGAAACTTCTGACTTTATTGGTTATATGGACCTGACTTGGGGGGGGCGTTTGGAAATCTCCGCAAAAACGAATGTTCTTTTTTGCCTCTCAGATAATGCACGAGCATTGAGATGCATTTCAGTGATTTTTGATTGCCGGGCAGATGGGAAATTCCGTGTTGCAAGTTTGTAGAATCCCGAAGGGATTCAATCATTCAGCCCAGCGTTGACGGTCCGAGCCGGATAGGCGAGGAACGGCTACGCTGGGAATATAATCCAATATTCCCCTCAACCCTGAAAGGGTTGAATCAATCCCACACGTACCGTTCGTCAAATTCGATTTCGTAACGATGTAACAATTGCCGAAACTCGTCCTGAAACGATGCTTTGCGATGATGTTCCTCTTGGCCTGCGATGTAATCGCGGACGGATGTGATCTGCGAAAAACCGATGGAGAAAATGCCGTAACCATTTTGCCAGGCAAAATCTATGAGGCCGGGAGATTTAGTTTTTAACCACAATGACGAGCCTCGTTTGACTTCCTTAATCATCGCCGCTGCGTCGCAGGTGCGGGACAGTGCGCAGAGCAGATGCACATGATCCTCCGCACCACCAACAATGACAGGCTGGCATTCGAGACGGCTGAGAATGCCGCCGACGTAACAGTGCAATTCCTCGCGGACCAATTTGTCGCGCAGGTAAGGACGGCGGTCTTTCGTAGAGAAGACCGTGTGCACGAGAATTTTGGCGAGGGATTGCGGCACGACGGAATGATGCGGGATGTGGGGATTTGATTCAACCCTTTCAGGGTTGATGGTATGGGTGGAATGGCAACCCAGGGTAGTCGCTTCGCTCCAACCCTGGGCTAAATGATGGAATCCCGTTGGGATTCCTATAATCAGGTTTTCGCCGCCCCGGATTGCGGGTTTTTGAGTGAATGGGTTTGTCTGCGGGACTACTTCACCTGGCCATAGGCTTTTTCAAGGTGTTCGTATTCCATTGCGGAGATGGGCAGGACGTCGCCGTGACGAAGTCGGAACGGAAAGGTAAAACCTTCGCCGGGTTTGAATTGGCCGCTGCTGAGGTCTTCGGTCACGAAGGGATGGTAACCGGTGCCTTTGCTGTATTGATCCAGAATCAGGCACCAGGTCGCGGGCTGGCCGTTGGTGGCGGGTTTGATCTGGTAACATTCCGGGCCTTCATAGCCGCGCATTTTGGCCAGTGAAAAATTCGTCACATCGTTCCACGGTCCCATCAGATTGGTGCTGACTTCCATGGTGATGGCTTTGTATTGCTCGTCCTTGGAAAAGCGATAGTAGTTGCCATTTTCGCGCACAATGTCGGTGTCGATGACGTCCCACGGTTTGTCGATATACACGAAGGGTTTGCTAAATGTCACAAAGTCCTTGGTCCACGCGGCCCAGATGCGTTGCTTGTGGAAATTGTCGCTGGCGGTGGTGGAAGCCCAGAAAGCCAGGTATTTGTTTTTATCCTCATCATAGACGGCCTCGGGTGCCCAGGTACAACCGGCGTCGTCCGGCGCGACCTTGACCAGGCGCGGCGGCGACCACTGCACGAGGTCGGTGGATTCCCAAATCACGATGGATTTGCTGCCGGCGTGGGTGGCGCGGTTCCAGTTGCCGTTGAGGTTGATCGAAAGGTCGGTGGCGATGACGTAAAACTTTTTGCCATCGTGCGAGCGGAGCAAATACGGGTCGCGCACGCCTTTTTCGCCCAGCGCGTTAACGAGAACGGGTTGCGCGCCGTTGAGCGCGTCCCATTGGCGGCCATCATGGCTCAGGACAAAATAAATCTGCTCGGTCATCGGCGTTTGCTCGCCTTTAAACGTGGCAAAGAGATAGCCGCCATCGCTGGCGAAGGCGGCGGTTCCGGTGGACAGTACAAAGAGGAGGAAAAGGGTTTTCATGTTTGCCGCAGGGCGGAAATAGAGATTACGGATGGAATTGCCGGCTGACAATTATGTTTCGCAGCCAAATCAGCGGAGCAGCAACGCGGTGCTTTATCATGGTTGTAAATTATTTTCATTTGCCGGCGTTACCTTAAATTATGAACCGCATGAAGATTAACAAAGTGCAGTTGCCGGCAAAACAACGTGAGGAGCTTTTCGCGGCCTTGAAAAGCCGGTTTGAAAAAAACGTGAATCGTCATAAAGGTCTGGATTGGGCCAAGGTGCAGACCCGGCTCGAAGCCAACGCGGACAAATTATGGTCGCTCAACGAAATGGAACGCACCGGCGGTGAACCGGATGTGGTCGGTCAGGTTAAAAAGACAGGCGAATACACTTTCTTTGATTGTTCCCCGCAAAGTCCCAAGGGCCGCACCAGTTTGTGTTACGACCGTGAAGCGCTGGATTCCCGGAAGGAACATAAACCCAAAAGCAGCGTCATGGATTTGGCCGCAGCCATGGGCATTGAGTTGCTGACGGAAGAGCAATATTTCGAACTGCAAAAGTTGGGCGAGTTCGATACGAAATCATCGAGCTGGGTGAAAACGCCGGCGGATATCCGCGAACTTGGCGGAGCCATTTATGGCGACCGTCGTTACGGCCGCGTTTTCATTGGGCATAATGGTGCCGAATCGTATTACAGCGGCAGGGGCTTTCGCGGCTGGCTACGAGTCTGAGCGCGTGACTTCAACGGTGGCTCGACCGGAATGATTATGCCCCGAGTGCCAGCCAGCTAAAGGCGGCGGAGTACACGCGGGTTTCCCGCCAGGTGGTGAACTCGGCAATGAAACCGGTCTTGGTGATTTCCTTGGCGGTGAGTATAAGGCGGCTGGTGTCGCGCTGGTCAATGTCGAGCCCGGTCAAGCCGAGGTGGACCAGGGGCGGCGCATCGAAGGGCGCACTGAAATGGACTGCGTAGCGGAAAATACGGGTGTTGTCGTGATCTTTGGTCGGAGACGTGACGAGGGTCCAGCCTTTGGTAAGTTCACCAACGTGAACGGTCGCGGAAAGGGATTTCCATGGGCGCATAAAATTTAGTAAACGGGTTAATGTTCTCCTTTGCTGCGGCTGAGGTTGTTGCACGCAACGCCTACGAGTTAAATCGGGTTGGGCTGCAAACGCAAGCCGGGAATCGGAAAATAACTCCGTTATCAATCTAAGTAGTGCGCGAATAAGATCAACGAGCGTAGAACTGTCTCGGGCGGATCGCAGCGCTGCTTTACCAAATCATCGGTAGGGCAAAGCTGCTGCTTTGCCCAAACTAAAATCCTTTACCATTCACAAATGTTAGGGCAAAAATTTGTCATGAGCGAAATCCCTTTTCGCGAGCCCGGACGCCGCACACCCGCCAAGGGCGTTCATGTTTCACCCGGCGGGCCGAACTGGGTTTTCTTACCGTTTGTACCGAGAAGCGTGAAGGCTGGATGGCACACGCTTCAGTTCAAGCCGCGCTCCACGAAATTTGGAAAAAAAACCGCTACGGCCTGGCTGGTGACCGATTATCTATTGATGCCCGATCACCTGCATCTGTTTTGTGGACCATGTGATTTGAAGTTCACCATCGAACGCTGGATTGCTTTCTGGAAAGATCGTTTTACCAAGACGCATCCCAATACCGGGACATTTCAAGCGGGCGGATTTCATCGCCGGTTGCGGGATGGTGAAAGTTACGCGCAAAAGTGGCAATATGTTCAAGAGAATCCTGTTCGAGCGGGATTGGTGACGCGTCCGGAGGATTGGCCATATTTTGGCCGTGTCCATGATATACAGTGGTCCGGAGATTGAAATTAGGGCGGCGCAGCAGCGCCGCCCTACCCGAGGGGAATCGTTCCCATGGGAGTTGCCTGACGCCGGTAATTCTATTTTATCCGCTGATTGTCTTTGTTTAAGAATGCTGCTTGACATGCAACCAAAAGGTTGCATATTATCGGACGTGAGATGGATGCAGTATTCAAAGCGTTAGCCGATAAAAGCCGCCGGGAATTGCTGGACCGTTTGTTTCAAACCAATGGCCAGACGTTGACGGAGTTGTGCGAGCATCTCGACATGACGCGGCAGGCGGTGACGAAGCACCTGGGTTTGCTCGAAGAGGCGAACCTGGTGACGGTGGTCTGGCGCGGGCGCGAGAAGCTGCATTATCTGAATCCAGTGCCGATACATGAGATTTCTGAGCGCTGGATTGGCAAATTCGAACGCCCGCGGCTGCAGGCGTTGGCGGATTTGAAACGCAACCTGGAAACCAAATAGAAAGGTCTACATTATGGAAAAAACGAAACTGGTCTATAACATGTTCATCCGCTCGACACCGAAAAAGGTCTGGGCTGCCGTTACCAATCCTGAATTTACCCGCGAGTATTGGGGTGGCATGGCCAATGTCTCAGATTGGAAAAAAAATTCGAAATGGGAACATCATAATCCCGAGAATGAAGTTTGGGTTCAGGGCAAAGTGGTGGAAAGCACGCCGCCAAACCGGCTGGTGCTCACGTGGATTGACCCGGACAAGGTGACGGATGAATCACGCGTTACGTTTGAAATTGAAGCGATTGAAGATTTGGTGCGTCTGACGGTAACGCATGACAAGTTCAAGCCGCGTTCCAAGATGGTGGAAGGTGTTTCCTGGGGCTGGCCGCGCGTGTTGTGCAGCTTGAAGTCTTACCTCGAAACCGGCAAGGGCATAAACATTTTTGCCGGCGGCAAACGATGCAGCGCTGATTAAATCTGGGCGAAGAAGACAGCGCGTCACAACTGGCGCGTTGTTTTCTTGGCTAGAGAAACTTGCCCGGATTCAAAATACCATGCGGGTCGACGGCGCGCTTGACGATACTGTGCAACGCACGGGAGTTTTCTGAAACCGCCTGGGGCCACCAGCGTTTCTTGGCCAAGCCGATACCGTGTTCGCCGGTGATGCTGCCACCGCTGGCGATGACCCAGCTGAAGAGTTCATCCAGGCATTTCTCGGCGCGTTCCTTGGAGCCGGGCTGTTCGTAGTCCACCATGACGTTGGTGTGGATATTGCCATCGCCGGCATGACCGAAACAGGCCACTTGCAGGCGATGCTTTTTTTGCAACTGCGCCGCAAACTTGAACAACGCCTCCAGTTTGCCGCGTGGCACCACAATGTCCTCGTTCAACTTGGTCAATCCGGTGTCGCGCAGGGCGTAGGAAAATTCCCGGCGAATCTGCCAGACCGCCTCGCATTGTTCCGTGCCGAACCCGCGTTCGACGAACAGCGGCTTTTGCTGGCGTACGGTTTTTTCTACGACGGCAATTTCGTGGCGCACGGAATTTTCCTGTCCATCCAGTTCCACAATCAGGTGCGCCCGGCAGCCCAGCAGGCGTTTGCTGCCGGTACGTTTTGCGGCGGCGGCCAGCGTAAATTCATCCGCCAGCTCCGCAGCGCAGGGCAGAAATCCGGCGGCAAAGATGGATTGCAACGCGCGCACGGCGGCATTCATGGAGGCAAAGCCAACGGCGAGATTGGCGCGAAACGGCGGGAGCGGAATCAATTTCAACGTGGCCTCGGTGATGACGCCGAGCAAACCTTCGGAACCCACAAAAAGCCGGTGCAGGTCGAAGCCGGTTTTGTTTTTATGGGTGCGTCCGCCGAGCCGGCAGATGGAGCCATCGGCCAGCACGACTTCGAGACCGAGCACGTAGTCGCGGGTGACGCCGTATTTGAGGCAGCGCGGGCCACCGGCGTTGGTGGCGATGTTGCCACCGAGGGAATTATTCGCGCGGCTGGCGGGGTCGGGTGGATAGAAAAGATGACGGCGTTCGCATTGGGCTTGAAACGCTGCGGTGTTGACGGCGGGCTGCACCACGGCCACGAAATCGCGCGGGTTGATTTCCAGGATTTTGTTCATGCGTTCCGTGGACAGCGCAATTCCGCCGTGCATTGGTACGCAACCGCCCACGTAACCATGACCAGCACCGCGCGCGGTTACGGGAATCTTGTGTTGATGCGCGTACCGCAAAATTTTTGATACTGACCGGGTCGAGCGGGGCAGGGCCACGGCGTCGGGTTGATGGGTGGCAAACCATTTGTCGCCGGCATAGAGGGCGAGTGTGGCGGGCTTGAGAACGATTTCCCCCGGCAGAAGTTTTTTTAGCTGGCTTAACGACATGGCGTTTTCAGTAGTTTAGAAGCAGAAACACCATTGCCGGAAGCCAAAAGAATCTGGCGGGGAGAGCCCACTAATTAATGAGCAACTGTGCGCAACGTGGCGCGCTGTGCCAATTCACTGGGCCAAGGTGGCTCACTATCCCATGATGTTCTGACGTCATTTCCTTCAAATCACCCATAAATACACGGAAATGTGATTTGGCATTGCTGGTGCTTGGCTACAAGCGCTGCGCGTGGCATTTCGTTTTTGCCAATGAAATGCCATCGCTGCTTGCATGGCGATTGGGTCGAGATGGTCTCGGCTGCATCGGTTTGCAAAATCACAAACGAAAGGACCGTATGTTTAAATATTTCAAGGCTCTCGGCGTTGCCGGCCTGACCACCCTAACCGCCAGCCAACTTGCGCTGGCCGGAACAGATAACGTCCTGTGGTCGCAGAACAAGGATAACAACGAGGTCATTGTCTCGGGGATCAAAGTAGCCGCCCGCGCGATTGGCCGTTTAAACGAGCACCATCCCATGGTGCGTTTTACCAGCAACGACGTCGGCGGCACCGCGCTGGTTCCACTTTGGCCCTACGAATCGGGCGAACGTTGCACGCCGGATTTTGACCTGACCCCGTTTGAAGCGGTCAAGGGCAATGAGGTGTGGGCCAACTTCGAGTTCGTGAATATCAACCAAAACGACCAGGATTTAATCGCCTTCGCAATCAAGGCCGATAAACCGGGACGCAAAGACCGGTTCCGCGTGGCCCACGATATTGGCAATGGACGTCTGGGGAATAAACCAGCGATGACCGCCATGATTTTGCCGCCCACGGAGGGCGACTATGGTTATTACCTGCTGGACCGGGGAATCCTCAAGACAGATGAAATTCTCCGGCGCAATCCCGGGGCAGCCGTGCGAATTACTGTCTCCAATCACACGCGCGGGCCCGTGGTTTAGCGCGCTGATGGTAGATTAAGATTCAGGTCGTTGATTCGCAATGGATCAACGACCTTTTGCTTGTTGCATAGGCCGCAGGTGGGGTTGAATGCCTGTTTGTGCTTCCACAAACTTGGTTAAGAAACTGGCGGAGAGAGGGGGATTCGAACCCCCGATACGGCTTTTGACCGTATACCGGTTTAGCAAACCAGCGCCTTCAGCCACTCGGCCATCTCTCCGCGCTAATGTAAGCAGCTACATTTTCCAAATATCCCGCGTCACTGGCAAGCTCATTCGTATATTTGATGGGCACAAATTTCTTTCGAACGTACCTTCGGAGTGAAGCAGGTTGAAACCAATTTGGTTTCACTCTGCATCGCGTTTTGTTAATTTCGTTGGGCAATGATTCAATATCTCGATTTGCTGCGCCATGTGCTTGAACACGGTAAATTCAAGGCCGACCGTACCGGCACCGGCACGTATTCCTTGTTTGGCGCGCAAATCCGTTGTCCGTTGCGCGATTCGTTCCCCTTGTTGACCACCAAGAAGGTCCATACCAAGTCCATCATTTACGAATTGCTCTGGTTTTTGCGGGGCGATACCAACATCAAATGGCTCAATGAACATGGCGTGAGCATCTGGGACGAATGGGCCGATGCCGAAGGCAACTTGGGCCGGGTGTATGGCGCGCAATGGACGGACTGGCGCACGGCTGATGGGCGTTCCATCAACCAGATTCACGATGTCATTGCCCAAATCAAAAAGAATCCCGACAGCCGGCGGCTGATCGTCAGTGCTTGGAATCCGGGCGAGCTTGGGACCATGGCGCTGCCGCCATGCCATACGTTGTTCCAGTTTTATGTGAGCGAGGGCGAGTTGAGCTGCCAGCTTTACCAGCGTAGTGCGGATATTTTCCTGGGCGTGCCTTTCAACATTGCCAGTTACGCGCTGCTTACCTTGATGGTGGCGCAGGTGTGCGGCCTGAAACCGGGCGATTTTGTGCATACGTTTGGCGATCTGCACTTGTATTCCAATCACGTGGAGCAGGCGAAGCTGCAATTATCGCGCGAGCCACGGCCATTGCCGAAGCTGCGTTTAAACCCGGCGGTAAAAGATATTAAAGACTTTAAGTTCGAAGATTTTGAACTGGTTGGTTATGACCCGCATCCGCCCATCAAGGCCCCGGTGGCAGTTTGACACTTTGAATATGGGGACGCCTTGGTGAACCTTGAAACACGCCAACCGTTCAATGATCATGCTTTGCGGCTTTTAAATCATGAAAACGCTGAAATTCATTCCGTGGCTTAAAGCGAATCGCGTTTGGATAACGACCGCCATGGCCGTGACGGTGTTGGTTTCAATCAGCCTGTCAATGTGGGCTAACAATGCATGCCATCACGCTGCGAATGGTCGGATTTATACAAGTGTTGCCACGGTGCCTGAACGCGAAGTTGGTCTTGTGCTCGGAACGGGAAAAGAGACGCGCAGGGGCACTGTGAATTTGCACTTTACCCAGCGCATCGAGGCCGCAGCCGCGCTCTATCATGCTGGCAAAGTCCGGCACCTGCTTGTGAGCGGGGATAACCATGTTGCCACGTATGATGAACCCGATGATATGCGGGCGGCGCTGATTGCCGCCGGGGTGCCGGCCAGCGCCATCACTTGTGATTATGCGGGATTTCGCACGCTGGACTCCGTGGTGCGGGCCAACCAAATTTTTGGCCTGTCGCGCTGCACAATCATTTCCGAGGAATATCATTGCCCGCGTGCATTATGGATTGCGCAACAACGCGGGCTGGATGCCATCGCCTTTGCCGCGCCGGACGTCAGTTTAAAGAGCTGGTCGTTGCGGGCCAATGTTCGCGAACAACTGGCAAGGTCATGGTGCGCGGTGGATTTGTATGTGTTCCATCGCGGACCGAAATTTTTGGGGCCAAAGGAACAAATCAGGCTGGGTTCCCGTGCTGCCGCCAATCTGATAGTGTTTTAAGTACGAGTTGAAACCGTGAAATATTTTAAAGCCATCGCTGCAATGTCAACGAACCGCGTGATTGGCGCGGGGAATAAAATCCCGTGGCATTTGCCGGAAGATTTTAAATGGTTCAAGCAGTTGACCACTGGCCATGTGGTAATCATGGGACGCAAAACCTTTGAGAGCCTGGGCAAACCGTTGCCCAACCGTATTAATATCGTTTTGAGCCGGCATCCGGGCAAGTTGCAGCGGGATTTTCCCGAGACATTTGGCAAGGCGTGGGTGGCGAGGGGGAAGACGCATCTGCCGGACCGGCCGCATCAATTTGAACTGCCAAAAGTGGGCGGCGCGGCGACCGTGGATTTGCGGATCATCAAGGACGTGCTCGAGCTCGACCCGGCGAGTTCGCCCCTGGAGTTTTTCATTGCCGGTGGCGCGCAGATTTATGAACAAACCTTGTCATATTGTTCCGACCTTTATCTGACGGTGGTGAAGCGTGAGGTGGCAGGCGGCGACGCTTTTTTCCCCGTGTTTGAAGACAAGTTTGATTTGGTGGAAACCATCCGCGATGAGCCCGAATTTAAAATTCTTCATTACCGGCATCGTTCGTTGTTTTCGTTGGTCCAATAAGACTGTCGCTAGATTTTCCAAACCGTAGGCGATTTTATTCAGAATTCGGTCCGGGACGTAATGGCCCTGTTGGGCAATCGTTTGCCCGGAATCAACTTTGCGGCGGGTTCGTTTAGATGGGCATTCACTTGCGCCTGCCTCATCGCGACTTGGTCGCCCGGGCGGTCCGCTGTGGTAAATGTTTTTATAAAGATTTCGCTTTATTGGAACGACTAACGGCAGGCATGCTGGCATCCTAATTCCCCAGCTCCAAAAATGCACAGGTTGACTGATTTCTTAATGACTCTTGATGAGAATCGTCTGGCTTTCTTTTTGGGAGAGGTAAAACTATTCGTATACCCAAATGCACTCCGCTAACAACTCTTCGGATGTTAACTGGATGGGATTGAAGTCCAAAACCGTCTTGATCACCGGCGGGCTCGGTGCCATTGCAGAGTATGTCTTGAAGACCCTGGCTGCTGCGGGTGCAAAACTGGTCGTTACCGACTGCCAGCCGGAATCGGTTGGCCGGCAAGTGCTCGAATCTTGGGGCCTTGGCACGCATACTTATCTGACCATGGACGTAACCGACGCCCATTCCGTGGAACATGGGGTGGCGGAGGCATTCGGGCGGTATCCGGAAATCAACGTTGCCCTTGGACATGCGGGCGGTACCGGGGTTTTTCCCTTTGAGACGTGCGAGCGCCAGCGGTTTGACGATCTCGTGAAGCTTAATTTTTTAGGGCAGACCTATTTCGCGCGAGCCGTGCTTTGCAAATGGCTTGAGGTCAAATGCGCGGGCCACCTGATATTTACCTCGTCTTACGTGGCCAAGATTCCCATGGTTGGTATTTCAGCTTATACCGCCAGCAAGGCAGCTTTGGAAATGTTTGCGCGCAATCTGGCGCTCGAATATGCGCCACAGGGCATTCGCGTGAACTGTATTTCGCCGGGCAATGTTGCCGCAGGCAGTTCGCTAATGGTTTATGAAGCCAATCCCGTCTATCGCGCGTGGGTGGACCGGGTGTCGCCGCTGGGTTCACGAAATTCGCCGCAAGCCATCGCCAACGCGTTTTTGTATCTTTGCTCGCCCCTGGCGGATGAAGTTGACGGACATGTTTTGCAGGTGGACGCAGGTGTTAGCCTGCCCAAACTTGGTTAATTTTTATATGAAGCTCGCTTTTGGACTCTACCATCACATGCTCAACGATGAGCATTATCGTTTTGCCCGGCAATGCGGGGCCACCCACGCGGTCGTGCACCTTGTGGATTATTTCAACAAAGGCGGCGTGAACACGCGGACCGATCAGCCTATTGGCGATTTGCACGGCTGGGGTTATGCAGGTGATCCAGACAAGCTCTGGAGCGTGGACGAACTCATGGCCATCAAGCGCGGCCTCAATCGCCAGGGTCTGGAGTGGGAAGCCATTGAAAATTTTGACCCCGCACACTGGCACGATATCTTGCTGGATGGCCCGAAGCGGGCGGAGCAAATCGAAAAGGTGAAGGTCATTATTCGCAACGCCGGTGAGGTGGGCATCAAAGCTTTTGGCTATAACTTTTCCATCGCCGGGGTTGCGGGTCGCATCAAAAGTGCTTACGCACGCGGCGGCGCGGAAGGGGTTGGCATGGCTGGTCCGGTCAATGAGCCAATCCCGAACGGCATGGTTTGGAACATGGTTTATGATGCGAACGCGCCAAAAGGATTTCTCGCGCCAATAACGCATGAACAACTCTGGGACCGGCTGGAACGATTTCTACGCGAGGTTTTGCCGACCGCTGAAAAAGCCGGGGTTACGCTTGCGTTGCATCCCGATGATCCGCCGATGCCCACGGTGCGCGGCCAGCCGCGGCTGGTTTATCAACCGCGTTTTTACCAGAAACTGGCTGATATCAACGCCAGCCCCCGCAACGGAATAGAATTTTGCTGCGGAACGGTCGCGGAAATGACCGAGGGCGACGTGTATGAGACCATTGATTTGCACAGCCGGCATGGGCGCATTGCCTATGTTCACCTGCGGAATGTGCGCGGCAAGGTACCGAGTTATCAGGAGACATTTATTGACGAAGGCGACCTGGATGTGCGCCGAATTTTGCAAATATTGCAGCGGAACAACTTCGCGGGTGCAATCATTCCCGACCATGCGCCGCAGATGAGTTGTGGTGCGCCGTGGCATGCGGGCATGGCTTTCGCGATGGGCTATCTCAAAGCCACGATGGAGGAAGTGACGCGTGTCTGCTGAACAACTGCTGCTCATTGGCACTTATACGAAACCGGAGGTGCATGTGCCCGGCGGTTGTGGTGAAGGTGTTGTGACGTGCGCCCTGGATTTGGCGACCGGCCAAATTGAGCGACGCAGTGTATACGGCAATATTCAGAACCCGTCGTATCTTGCTGCCGACCCTGACAGCCAATACGTCTTTGCAGTTTCTGAAAAAATTTCCAGTGCTGGTGAGGTGTATCAGTTTCAGCTAAGTGCGGAGGGAAAGCTTTTGCCGGTGGCAAAACAGCCCACGCACGGTGCGGCAACCTGCCATGTTTGCGTATTGCCCGGCGACCGCGTTTGTGCGGCGTCCTATGTTGGAGGTTGTCTCGACATTTATCCATTGTTCAAAGGGGAGCTGATGCCGGCAAATCGCGTGTTTTACTACCAGGGGCAGGGGATGAATCCGCAAAGGCAGGAAGCTTCTCATGCGCATCAGGCGGTGGTCGCGCCTGAAGGAAAATGGTTTTACGTTTGTGACCTTGGTGCTGATTGTGTCTGGCAACATGACCTTGCGGCTGAAATGCCGCCGGTGCGCTGGCCTATGCCGCCGGGGCAGGGGCCACGACATGCGGTTTTCCATTCAACACTGCCGCTCCTTTACGTGCTTGGCGAAATGACCGGTGCGGTGTCAGTTTGTGATTGGGATGCCAGAACTGGCGCGCTGAAAGTAGTCTCGACGACCGGCACGCTGGGCGATGATGCATCGGCGGCGGCGATTCGCCTGCATCCCTCAGGGCGAACGCTTTGGATTTCGGTTCGTAAAACGCCTTCGCTAATGGCCTTTTCGATTGATGAATCCGGCAGGCTGTCGAAAACGGCGGAGATTAAACTTGCTGCTGGTGAACCGCGTGATTTTGCGATTTCACCGGACGGTCGCTGGCTGGTCAGCGCAAACCAATCGGCCAATGAGCTTGCCATTGTTGAATTAAACCCGGTCACGGGATTGCCGGTGAACTCGGGGATGGGACGTTTTGCGGTTAATACGCCGGTGAGTGTTTTATTTTTACCCACCTTACCTTGAATTATGAAACCTTGGAAAAATGACAACGAACTGTTTGAACTGGCGCGCCGCGAGTTGTTTACCTGCGTAGTGGGTGACGTGCTCGACAAGCTCGGGCGGTATCATCAATTCCTGCCTCCACAAATCCAGCCACTGCGGCCGGACATGGTGGTCATTGGCCGTGCCATGCCAGTGCTATCCGTGGACGTGTTTGTCGAGAAGCTGGCGGGCACGGCCAATCCGCTCATGGCAAAACCATTTGGGCTGATGCTGGAGGCGCTGGATGATTTAAAGCCCGGTGAAATCTATATCAACACGGGTTCTTCGCCGCGCAATGCATTGTGGGGCGAACTGATGAGCACGCGGGCAACGAAGCTGGGCGCGGCGGGCGCGGTACTCAACGGTTATACGCGGGATACGCTCGGCATTTTGCAGTTGAATTTTCCAACGTTTAGCTGGGGACGTTATGGCCAGGATTCCGCGCCGCGTTACAAGGTCGTGGATTTCCGGGTGCCGGTGGAAATCGGGCAGGTACGGGTACAGCCCGGCGACATTATTTATGGCGACATAGATGGCGTGTTGGTGGTGCCGCGTGACGTGGAGGCGGAGGTTTTTACACGCGCACTGGAAAAAGCGCGCGGTGAGAAGAAGGTGAAAAAGGCGATAGAGGGCGGGATGAGCGCCTGTGCAGCCTTTGAGCAATACGGAATCATGTGAAAATATGAAAAGTAGAAGCTATCTTGTTTTGCTGGTGTCCATCGCGGCTTTGGGCGGACTGCTTTACGGCTACGACATCGGCATCATCGGCACGGCCTTGCTGTACCTTGATAAATGCGTGCGTCTGAGCGAAGGGCAGGTCGGAATGCTCGCTTCGGCTGTAATGGTAGGAGCGCTGGCCTCCTCGGTGTTGGGCGGTGGATTATCCGACTGGCTGGGACGCAAAAAGGCGATGATGATTTCGGCGCTGTTGTTTGCCGTGAGCGTGATAATGATCGTGACTGCGCAGGGCTTCTGGCCCTTGTTTTTCGGGCGCACGTTACAAGGTTTGAGCGCTGGCATGATTGCGGTGGTAATTCCCGTCTTTATGTCTGAATGCGTTCCGGCAAAAACGCGCGGCCTTGGTTCAACGGTTTTTCAATTGTGCATCACACTCGGCATTTTGCTGGCCATGGCGGCTGGTGCGTATTACGAATCTGGGGTGGAGGCGGCAGTGGCCGCTGCGGCCGGAGACGCGACAAAAATAATGGGCATTGAGGATGCTGCCTGGCGAAACATGTTTCGCTCGTCCATCTGGCCGGCGATTGTCTTTTTCTTTGTGGCCTTCATCGCTAGCGAATCGCCACGGTGGCTGTTTCGTCATGGCCGAAAGGAAAAAGCGCTGGCGGTGCTGCTAAAAGGCCGCGATCAGGCGCAGGCTGATTTGGAACTGCGCGAGATGGAGGAGGTGACTGGCAGGGCGAAGGATCGTCATGGCGCGGGTGGTGATTCACTGTTTCAACGTCACTACCTCGTGCCGTTAATTTTTGCCGTGGTTTTGCTCGGCATTAACCAGGCGACAGGTATCGTGGCGGTTTTCACCTTTCCCGTGGTGATGCTGCATCAAAGCGGCTTGAGCGAAAGCGCTGCGAGCCACACGGGCGTCTGGCTGGCGCTGACGAATTTCACCGTCACGATTTTCGGCGTGCTGCTGGTGGACCGGCTCGGACGCAAGATGCTCTTGAAGATTGGCACCAGCATTATCATTGTCGCGTTGATCCTGGGCGTAATTACCTTTTTGAAGGTGGAATCAGGACGGCAGGACGTTTCAGCCAAACTTCAAAGTGCTATTGTCGGCAACACGCTGACGATTCCGGTGAAAGACATCGCGCCGTCGTCCGGCGGCAACGTGCAGGTCAACGTGGTTTATGCCTACGGCGGCAAGGAGCAAATGACGCTGGTGCGCAGCGACGCCGCCGAACCGGTGTTGACGCTCAAACCGGATGCAAAAACTCCGGCAGCAAATTTGAAAATTGTGCGCGCTAAATTTAGTGCGGCTCCGGCCCAGCAAACCGGCCAAATCATATTCGCCTGTTTATTGCTTTATATTGCCGGGTTTGCGTTTGGCCCGGGCGTCTGCTTATGGCTGATGTCGGCGGAATTGCTGCCCACCCGCGTGCGGTCGTTTGGCATGGGTGTGGGTGTGCTCTTTAACGCGCTGGTGACGATCGGCACGACGGCGGTGTTTCTGCCGGTGGTCGGCAATTTCGGCTACGCGGCGATGTGGGGCGTATGGCTGGTTTGCACCGTGGTCTATTTTCTTTTTGCCGCATTCGTGCTGCCAGAGACCAAGGGCAGGACCTTGGAAGAAATTGAAGCGCACTTTGCCAAAAAAAGTTAGCGCAGGCTTTTTGCCAGCTCTCAACTGTTCAAATTCCCAAACGCAGGTTTAAATTCAAAACTTAGGCCTGCCAAGAGGTCCGGGGATGAAACCTGATGCCATCGCCGACCTGAGGCGTGGCAAGTTGCTGATAGGCTGCAACCCGACGCCGATAGCGGCTGGGGGTTTGACCGACGAACCGTTTGAAGACGGTCGCAAAATGCTGGCTGGTGGCAAATCCCAGATCCAAGGCAACGTCGAGGACGGAACAATCGGTCTGATAAAGCAATTTCTTGCCATGCTCAATCCGGCGCTGCATGTGGTATTCGATGGGGGATATGCCCACCTGCCGTTTAAATACTTTCTTGAAGTGAGATTCAGAGGTGCTGGCAATACGGGCAAGTTCCTTAATTGTCAATTGGTCTGCCAAATGGCTTTCGATATGGGTCAAGGCCCGGTTTATCCCCAGTCTTAATTCCAAATCGACCTTCGATTCGGCTAACGCCAGCATATCGAGTATAAATCGTAATAATAAATTTTGAAGCTCCACGGTTCTTAACTCGTTTTTCCGGTCCGCGTACGCCTTAAACACACGTTCCAGGGTGGGAATCAAAGTTTCTGCGTGGCTGAGGTGGCAATATGGCAAGTTTATCAGGCGTTTGAGCAGACGTGATGAATTTTGAACGGACAATCCGAGGATGGTTTCTCCAGGTGAAACGGAGCGTAATTGCAGCCAATAAAGACGGCCCTTATTTTCCGGTTCACCCCCTGTGTCATGGATTTCCCCCGGACGTGTAATCAGCAAATCGCCGGCTTTGAGTTCGTAGCGATGCGAATTTACAACATAGGTTTGCATTCCCTGTTCCAGCACGGAAAATTCATAAATATTTTTATGAACATGAGGTTTGAGCGGTGGACTGGCTTGACTGTATTCGTAGTGGCCAACCAACGCTATCTCACGAAATCCGATTTCAGCTCCATCGATGAGCTGTCGCTTGCGTGGGCGGGAGTGATTCACATTATAAAGGTAAATAGTGAGTTGCCGGTGTCAATATCTTCTGGTGCGAGCTATATTAAATCCGAAGCAAAGCCCAGCGCCGTGGAAATACTCCATTCGGGTTATCGCGGTCAAGCCGGCTGGTTTGTATCATTGGAAAAATGAATTCTATCAACGAATTGCTGGTGCTGCACCATACGCATACGGACATAGGGTACACGCATCCGCAACCGGTAATTTGGGAATTGCACAACCGTTATCTGGATGAGGCCATTGACCTGTGCGAGCAAACCGCCGACTGGCCGGAAGCCTGCCGGGCCAAGTGGACGTGCGAGGTTACCGGTACGTTTTTGCACTGGCTGGACCGTGCGCCTGAATCTCAAATCAACCGTCTCCACGCGCTGGTTCGCAATGGCCAGATCAGTTTTGGCGCCATGTGGTTTCACTGGATGCTGCCATTACCGCGGGACTTGTTCGTGGAAAGCCTGCGCCCCGTCCGGATGATTCGGGAACGGTTCGGCGCGCCGGTATCCGTGGCAATTCAACATGACGTCAACGGCATTCCGTGGTCGGCCGTGGATGTTTTAAATGAGGCCGGCATACCGCATTTGCTCATGGGCATCAACATTCACATGGGTGGCTTTCCATTGCAGCGGCCGTCGGTTTTTCGTTGGGCTGGAAAGACCGGAAAATCTTTGCTGGTGTTTAGTGGTGAGCATTACAATACGTTTTCCCGCGAAGCCGGATTGCGGTCGGCTGACCTCGACTTGAACCAGATGCAGGCCGGGTTGAACAAATATTTTACGTTGTTGGAGAAGAAAGGGTGGCATCACGATTTTGCCTATTTGACCGCAACGCATCCGTTCATGGATGACAACGGTCCCCCGAATCCAGAACTGCCCGGCATCATCCGCCGCTGGAATGCCGAAGGCCGTCGCCCCTTCATCAGGCTCGTGACTCCAGAACAGCTTTTTGAGCGGGTCAGCCAGTTGCCTGAATCTACCGTGCCGGTGTATCAGGGAGATTGGACGGATTTTTGGAGCAGCGGCAGCGGCAGCCTGGCCTTGGAAGTACAAATGATGCGCCGGGCGAAACAGGCGTGGACTGCCTCGCGTTCGCTGGCGGCCGTGACGGGAGTAAAACTTAATCCCGCAATCGAGCGCGAAGCATTGCGGCAGATTTTTGCCTCGTATGAACATACGGTTACGGTGTTTTGTTCCACGGCGGCGTTTGGCCCTTCGCGAAACCTGGAACCGCTGCCGGTGGCCGAACAGTGGAATCAAAAAGCCGCCAACAGCGCTGCGGGCTTGAGCCTGGCGCGGATGTTGCGGCGGGATGCCTTGGACGCTGTCGCAAAAAATCCGGCGCAATCGCGGCAGTGTGGGGGATTGCTGGTGTTTAATCCAACGGACATGCCACGCGAGGTGGTTTTGCGTGTGCCAAAGGATTTGTTGGCCGGGCAATATCCGCTGATCGGCGGTTCGAAGCAACGCTTTGAGGTTTGGGAAGATTTGTGGCGCGAGGGTGGCGCAGAACTGGTCGGTCCGGTGAAGTTCGCTGGCCGGGAACTGAAAAAAATATCCCTGCAACAATTGCCGCCCGCAGTGGTGCCGTCGGGAGTTTCGGCTCATGGCGGCAGCCTGGTTAGCCCCTATTTTGCGATGGAATTTGATGCTGCAACCGGGCGTGTGACTTCCTTGAAGCATCTTGCTTCCGGCCGTGAATGCGTGGCGGCGGCTTCGCCGTGGGATTTATTCGGCCCGGTACGCGAAACGGTGGCGCAACGCAGCGAAAAGAGCCGTGGTTGCGGTGACCCGCGCTATGATTTGTATTCCGTGACCGAGTCCGATTTTCAACGTGTGCATGACGATGAGGATTGTTGGAATCATAACTGGCCGGCCCGTCACGAAAAGCCGGCAGAGGTGGTGCGTATTGAAACGCGGGTGGACGCCTTGGGGGCGCATCTGGTTCGCACGTACCGGATGGCTGGGATAAATGGTGATTTGACGCAAACCATCACGTTGCTTGCGCACGAGCCACGGGTCCGTTTCGAGGCTTATTTCAACAAAGCCGATGTGCTGGAACCGGAGGCGTTATATTTTACGTTCCCGTTCGAGATGCCCCGGGCGCAGAGTTATTTTGATACCGCCAGCCAGATGGTGGCATTTGACCGTGAACAATTGCCTGGGTCGAGCCGCGACTGGGTGCCGGTGGAATCCTGCATCAGTGTGACTGGCGGTAATGGCTGCCTGATGCTGGCCAGCCCGGATACACCCATGTTCCAGATTGGTGGATTCAATTATGGGCGTGGTCACAAAACGGCGGCGGGATTGGACCAGTCGCTTTTGATTGCGTGGCCCATGAACAATTATTGGAATACAAACTTTCGCGTATCGCAGCCGGGTCATATCCGGCTTAGTTATGAACTGGGCTGGCAGGAAAAGTTTGATGCGGGGGTATGCCGCGAATTCGGCCAATCCTGCGCCTGCCCGCCCTTGTGGCATCCAGCAGTTTAACTGGATGATTCAAAGTGTGCGCTGGTGGCAGAGAACTCCACCGGCGCGGGCAAATAATTCGCATATTTGCAAACGGACCCTGACGACAGATGTTAAAGGGAATCGCCAGTCTTTATGGAGATACCAGTTTCTGAAACTCGGGCAGATTCCGGACATTCTGAAATCGCGGATCCGTGCGGGCTGCCAGTTGCAGATTATGCGCCGCCGGGTTGGTGGCCAGGCGTTGGGCGCTTAGGTCCAAGGCAATCTTTAGATTTTGCAAAAACTCGGCCTGTTTACCCAGATAGGCTTGCAAGGCCGCGAGTTCATATGCTGGCTCAGGTGTTCCGGGTGACAAAGCGACCAGCTTTTTCATGGCGTTTTCCAACCGCGGGTAATCATTGAGTTGGGCGTACAATTGGGCAACGGCGGCGGCTTCTTCCAGTTTGATTTCCGGGCGTGCCAGCGCGGTTTCGAATAGTGTCATGGCACGATTGCTCTGTTGCATCTGCAGGTAGGCGCTGCCGAGCGTCAGGAGATTCTGCACGTTGGCTGGATTTGTTTGGGCCATGGTTTCCATGCCCGCCATTTGTTCATTTGCCTGACGGAAGGTCCGGATGCGTTCATTGATTTGAGTTTTATAGCCCGTCACATTCTTGACCAGGTTGGTGATGTCAGCGTTGTACGGATCCAGTTTTTGGCAGGTTTGCGCAACGAGAATAGCATCGTCAAAAAATTTCCCCGCCTTCTCGGGACGGTTATTTATTTCCTCAAGCTGGGCTTGTCCCAGAAGAAAATTTACATAACGCATGACTGCCTCCGGGCTATACGGGCAGAAGGTAAACGCCTGTTTGAGGGCAAAATCGGTTTCACGAATCAATGCTGCCTGGGCGGCTGGCGTTTTCTGCCGGTATTCTGGAGGGCAAATTGGGGATGATCCGGGTAATCCGCAACGCCATGAATACATGCCTGCCTGCGAACTGCGCAGCTTGGAAAATGCCTTTTGCGCGTCGTCATCGCGCACAAAGGCGCGGTCGCCGGTGTATCCCTTATAGTTATTGTGAATGTACGTATGATCCACAAAGTCCGCGATTTGTTGCGGGGTGGTGTCATACGTAACCCAATTGCCGCACAAGCGCGTGGAGAACTTGGTCCAGAACTCATGGTCCAGCTTGAAGACATCCTCCGATAATTCTGGCACCGGATTCCGGTTGATCTTCATGATGATGCCGAAGGGGGTTTCGTATGGATACATCCATTTTAAAGGGAAGCTTTCTTCGACGTAGAACGAATTGGTCGGGTTGTTGTCGAAAATGACCTTGCACAACAAGCCATTGATGTTCATTACCGATGCTGGGCCAACCACCTGTGCCCGGCCATTATTAACAATAACATCTTCGCCTGGGTCAAGTTGTCCGAGTTCCTTGCGGCGGGCAACATCCTGGGTGTATTCGCCAAAACAGTTATTCAAATCATCCGGTGATGGGATGTAAATTTCCGCAGGCGGATAAACGCCACGGGCGCGCCGCTCTTTCTCCACATGCGCTCCCCAAGCCGTAAACCAGGTGTCCAGCGTGCTACCAAGTAATTTGGACACGCCTTCCACCATGGAATTTCCAGTATCACCAGCGCCCATTTCAGGCCCATCCAAGACCACGCTATCCTTGGCACCAATGTGGAGGACACCTGCGGCATAACGAACAAACCGGCTGAAAAACGGCGGATCAATTTGCTTGGAACGATTGTATTGGGCGCGGAGATATTCCAGATAAGTACCGTCCGCCAGGGCGTTTTGGGTAATAAGATAACAATCGCGCCGGTCAAATTTCTGATCTTGTTCAGGCTGGCAGCTATGGGGAATAAAGCTGTCGCAGAAAATGGAGTAGGTCGGACAGAAGCGGCCGGGGTCGGTGCCGCCAAAGAGAATGGTGTTGCGGTCCATTTCTGGATAAATCAACGAGGCATTAGCCGGGTTCTTGAGCAATTCAGCCCGGAGCGTGTTGTCGTAACTTAGCTTGCCGGTTTTGGGGTCGGTAAAGGGCGGGGTGAACATGTCATGGCCGAACCAGAAGCCGAACCAATGGTTGTGCTGCTCGCTCTTGTACCAATGAGTGAGGCCTGACCACACGGGCATAATGCCGAACAGACACAGCATGATGAGCACGGGGCCGCGCTGGCGATAAACCAGGAAGGCGATAATCAGGCAGACCGGAAAGGCAATGAGGATGAGGTTGGCAAAGATGGGCAGGGCGTATTGATCCTTGTCAAAAGCCAGGGCAATGTGATGGGGGATTTGCGATAGCGAGATTTCCCCGCCCGGACCATAGTAGAGTTTGCCGGCGGCGTCTTTGAGACTGTTTACGGCCAACACAACTGCGATAATAGCGACCAGAAATCCCCAAAGGCGTATTTTCTGATAATGCATTGCCACGTAAGCGGCCATGAGGGTGAGGCCGTAGCCAATCATCATGGCGAACAAACCATGTGACGCCGTGAAAAACACTTTGTTCAAATCCGTCGAGGAACGGTCGGAAGTGACATTGAGCAGAATGACCAACAGCACGGACAAGCAGAAATAAATCGAGGTCAGGCCGATAATCCAGGAGCGTTCGCGCCGGTGCATCTTCAGCAGGAAGGCAAACGGCAGCAAGCCAATGAATATGTATACCCAGCTAAATGATTCCGACAAGCCTAGCGCTATGTATTTAAGTTGGAATCCGAATTGACTGAGGCTGGTGGTGCCGGTTGTGCCTCCGTATTGACCACGGCTTAGTGCGTGGAAGAAGCCTTCTACCGTGCGAGGGTAACCCCATTGCATCGGCGGGTCCGTCATGCATGACACGGCTTCGTAAAAATAAACTGAAACACCTGCAACCCAAGCCACCCCCATGAAAAATGCTGTGACGATTTCAGTGAAGATTCCTTGGGTTACGATAGCCAGCCAGCCGCCCGCGGCGAGGGAACTGATGCCGACGGTGTAGAACAGTTTTTTCTCAATACCACTCATGCCATGCAAGGCTGGCACCTTGTCCATAAGTATCAGACCGATGAGAAAAATAACGCTGTTTCCCAAAAATAAATCGCGGCCCAAACGGGGATTTGCCAGGGCAATGGCGATTTCAACGCCCATGGCGCTTAGCAGCAAAGTTTGGTGAATGGTTGCGCATAAACCGTATAAGAACATGGCCAGGTACAGATACCTGCGTTGCTGCGGCGCGTACATCCACCGCATCAAACACACCATCACCGCAATCAGCCATGGCACGCCAAACAACGAAATGCGGTTGATCACCACCGACTCGCTCCACATGAACACGTCCAAGCCCAGCAACGTGCCCGCCACAAAACCTGACACCGAGCAAATGCCGTTCTCCCATTGGCGGGGAATACCTTTGATGCTCTCGATGCCCTCAATCAACATGCTGCTGCCCCGGGAAACCATGAGCGCCAGCAAGCCGCAACCCATGGCGGCGGCAAACGATTCGCCCACTTCCACGCGCCAGGCGACGTTCCCGAAGGGCAGGATGGCCGTCCAGAACCAGGCGTAAACCGACCAGAAGGGATAACCAGGCGGGTGGGGAATGCCGGCGTAATAGGCCCCGGTGCAAAGTTCGCCGGAATCTTCAAGGGTTTGCTCGGGGGCAAGGGTAAAGAGGTAGATGACCCAGATGATGCCAAAGGTGACGGCCAGGGTGAACCAGTCGATGGGCCGGAACATGGGGGCGACCTTGACCGGGCCTGCTTTGGCCGGAGCGGCAGGCTTCGCCGGGGCGGTGGAAACGGGGTTGGCCGCTCCCTTGGGGTCTTTAGGCAAATTAGCTTTTGGTTTTTCCATTGGCTGCTTCAGTTGGTCAAATTTGTTGTTGGCGTAAAGTGGATACTAGACCGGAAATCACTCCGGTTTGTCCAATCAAACGTAAGGGTAGCCAGGTGATTTTGTTCACTTTGGACCTGCCCCACAGTAAATGCTGCGTTGGCTTGATTGCTCAGCGCCAAGGATATGTTGGGGCGGGCCTCAAATCCAGTGTTATGCGTCAGGGCTATTAAAGTCACAAGGCAGCACGCCATGGTGGGGGCCATGCAACTCCACAGCCAGCGGGCGGTGGGTTCCGGTTCGCTGAGAAGCCCTAAAACCCGGCGTTTAAGGCGTGCTGACGGCTGGCGCGGTTGCCAGTAATGAAATGGATTCTCGTTCGGATTGCTCATAATCAGATCCTTTCAGTTTTAATTTAATTTTTTGCAGGCCATAACGATAACGGCCGGCGGTGGTGTTGGGAGAAAGTTCCAGCAGGCTGCCAATTTCCTCGAAAGTGTAGCCGTGCCATAATTTTAGGACAATGACCTCACGTTGTTCGGCAGGCAGTTCAGCCAGGCAGCGCATGGCGGCCCGTTCCGCCGGGGTTTCGTCCGGGGTGGTTTCAAACCACCGGAGAGACTCCCATTCGCGGGTAAGGCGTCGCCACAAGGACCGGCGATGGTTCAAGGCCCGGTTGCGGAAGGCCCGCACACAATAATGGTGCGCCTTGGCCGGTGGCAGCGGCATTTGCAGCAGGGCTAGAAACGTTTCCTGCACGATGTCTTCAGCTTCGCCATGGCTCAAACCGAGGGCGCGGCCATATAGAATCAAGGGCGCCGCCTGTTCTACGAAGAGGTGGCTGCACCAAGGGATTGGTTCGTTTTCGTTCACGCTTTCAATGGATAGACACCAAGCTGTCTCAATTTGTATAAAATAATTCAACTATCTTTAGGTTTCGCCTTTGAGGGGCTGGATCAAACGTGCGGTTATCGGCAAAAAAAAGAGCCCCCTGTTTTAACAGGGGGCTCTGTGCAAAGAACTCAGGAAATACTCGCTTACGGCTGATATTTCAACCGGTAATAGGCCGAGGCCGGCGGCATGCCGCCCAAGTCAAAGAAGTTATCCGCTGCATTGATCACACCGTTGGTTGCCGCCGCATTGGTGGAAACATCAACCCAAACTGCCGGCATCAGGTTGGTGGCACGTTCCAAGACGTAGGTGTAGCCGGGCACGCCATAGGCATTAACCATATTGGGATTGCCCAGCACCACGCCGGAGATGGAGTTGGTTCCCACCAAGCCCGATTGGACGGTGATATTGATGTAGCCAATGTTAGTGCCGCCAAAGCCATCGCTGATGGCGTAGCTAATCTGGTCATTCACATCCGGGCTGTTGGTATACAGAATCCAACCGCTGTTGGTTGTCAGGTTCACGCTGTTCGTGGTTACCAGATTAATTCCGGCCAGCACAACCGTATCGCCATCCGCATCGCTCCAGTTGGTGGCGATGTCTGAAACGGCGATTTTCAAGCTCAAGCCAGCCGTGCGGACCACGGTCATGGTTTGTGCCGCTGGCGGATGATTGGTCACCACTTGATTCAAGCTGGCGCTGCTGGATTGATAGCCAGCGTCACCAGAGTAAATGGCGGCGATGACATTTGTGCCGCGCGGCAATACCGAGATGGGGGCGCTGAGCGTCAAACCATTGGTCAACGTTTCCGTGTCAAACGTTACGCCATTGGTTTGGAACACTACCGTCCCGGTTGGTAACGTCATGCCCAGATTGGCCGTGAATGTCACACTGTCATTGAATCCCGAAGGATTCTCCGATGACGTCAACGTAACGATGGTCGGTGCCTTGGTCACCGAGATGGTGCCGTTGACCGCCAGGTTGTTGGTGTTCCAGACCCACGGAGAGGTCAGGGTCGGCAACACCACGTTGGTAAATCCGCCCGCATACGAGGTGGCTTGGAACAGTGTGAACGTATCGCCGGGTTGCAGCGCCGGGCCAACATTGTTAACCGTCAATGTTCCGCCGTAGTTCGCCGTGCTGATGCCGGCAATCTTGGAGGAGTTCTGCGCGTTGGTGCGGTCCACATTGAATATCGCATTGCCGGCCAGGGTCAAGGTGTTGCTCACGGTGATCGTCGTGGTGTCCATTCCACCCGAGCCTGGTTGGACGGTGCCACCATAGAGAACGGTGGTTGGGCCAGTAACAACGCCCTTACCGATTAAGGTAGCGTTTGAAGCCACCACCAAACTGCTGGCTGGCAATACTGCCGTTGCCGCCAACTGCAGAGTGCCGCCGCTGGCAAGCATGCTACCCGTGAAGATGTTGGTAGCTGTCAAGGTGGTGATGCCGTTGCCCGTGAAGGCCACATTGCCAGCCCCGTTGATCACACCATTGATGGTTAAGTCACTGGCGGCTGCACCGCGAGATACGTTCCAAATGTTGGTAACGGTCGAACCAATTGTATTCAACTTGCTGTTGAGGATGGAACCCGCAACCGAGTTGGTGACATACCATGTCCAAATGCCAGCACTACCAGCGTAACCAACGCGCAATTCGCCGCCAGCGCTGACCGGATTGGGACCGGGCCCAATTAAACCATCAACCATGGTCAGGCTCTGCTTGTAATCTTCACCACTCATCAGCCAGGTGCCGCCGTTAACGACCAAGGCTGAACTACCGCCAGATGAGTGTGTGCCGTTACCCCACAGAATTCCGCTGGGATTCACGACAATTGTGGGCGTAAAGGTGCCACCAAAGTTGCCGTCATTAATCTGCAGCGTGCCGTTATTAACAGTCAGGCTGCCGCTGCTGATGCTCGGATTCACGTTCCAGATATTGGTGCCGCTACCGTCCTTCGAGATGCCTGCTGAAGTCGATACTGTGCCGGTGGATATGGCCGTGTTGCCACTACCACCAAACGTCACCAAATTCGCGCCGCCGGCCACACCGTTCGTGATGGTTAATGTGCCACTGTCTGAATTGATACGGGTGGAACCGGTGGTGATGGTGATTGGTCCGCCGTAGGTGTTATTGCCACCGACGTTGCGCAAGCCACCAGTATTGTTGGTGCCCGCACTCTTGAGTGTCAGTGAAGTGGCAGGTGTCACACTGATGCCGCCCTGCAATTCCAATTCCGTGCCACTGTTTATGGTGACCGTATTGGTATTGATGGCGTACCCGTTTTGCAGGTTGATGGCGCCGCCGTTAATGGTCACGCCGCCGGTGAATGAGTTGGACGAGGTCAATGTCAGTGTGCCTGGGCCTTGTTTGGTCAGCCCCATGGCACCGGTCAAAGGCGAGTTGCCAGTGGCACTGATGGTATAGTTCAAAACGCCATTGGTCACCAGCATGGCAAACGGACTGAGCGGCGCAACTAGGTTCAACGTGGTTGAACCAATCGCGGTGTCATCAATCTGCACGTTGTCGTTGTTGGTGAAGTAATTTGGTGAACCAACCAGGCTCCAGTTGGTGGTGGTGCCGTTGTCCCACGTCGCCACGTTCACCCCGTTGGTAGCGCCCACCCAAACCAGCGGATAAGCGGTCAGCAAGACATCGATGGAGCTGTTGGGCACGTTCGTAACCAACGTCGCCGTGACGCCCCGAGGCAAACCAGCTTGTTGAACTGTAAATGAACCGCCACCGTTGATGGTCCCGCTTAAATATTGAATCAACGGGAACTGGCCGCTCGTGAACGAGCCAGCCAACGTAATGGTGGTCAAACCCTTGACCGTCAGGTTGGTGGTTACGATGGGGGCCGAGGTGGCACTGGAAAATCCAGTGATGGCCAAGGTGCCGCCCACGGAAGTTCCCAAGGCCAGATTGGTATCCACCAGCGTGCCTGCCGTATCCACCACCGAGAGGGTTGCGCCATCAGCATTGGTCAAAGAGCCAGCCAGCACGGTGCCGGCGCTGATGGTGGTGTTGCCGGCATAGGTGAGCTTGCCCGAGAGTGTTAGCGAACCGGCTCCAGTCTTGACCAGCGCAATATTATTTTGGTTCGCGCCAGCGCCGCCAATCGCGCCGTTAAAGGCGTTGGCGCTACTGTTGTTGATGGTAAGAGTTGAAATCACGTTGGAACCGCCAACCAGGCTGTTTTGGGTGCTCGTGCCAGGTGTGACCAAGCCGGCAACTGTTTGGTTAACGCCCAACAAAATGAGTTGTCCCGATGTTCCTCCGTTGCCAACACCTACTGTGGTGCCGGTCGGTAACGTGTTGTTGGTTGCCAGAATCAAACTGCCGGCGTTGATGGAGGTGCCTGCTGAATAACTGTTCACGCCAGTCAATTTAACCGACCCTGTGCCTGATTTGTGCAAGCCAGAAGGGCCGAATTCACCGCTGCCAGTGTTGCTGGCGGTGCCCAGAATGATGCCTTTGATGGTGACATCACCCACGGAATTGCTGTTGCCGGAGTCAGCTTTGAGATTAAATCCATAGCTGCCGGTGTTCAAACTGACGTTCGTTTCCAAAACAGTTCCGGATGCGGCCGCAACCGTATAAAGGAAGGGACCGGTATTTACGTCAAACCCACGAATGGTGGCAGTGCCACCGCCATAGGCTTGAATAAGTGTTGGAGCGGTTTGCACCTGCAAATCGCTGTTGAACGACATGGTCTTGCCACCCAATAGATACAAACCAGCGGCATTTCCAATGCCACTGCCATTGAGTGTCAGTCCAGGAGTATAACCACCCTGGCCCACGGTGCTATAACCAAATTTCAACGTGGCACCTTGGGCAACGGTGTAGGCGGTATCGTTGACAGATTTGGCAGTGACTTCGAGTGTGCCGGCATTGACCGTGACGCCACCACCAAAGGTGCTGGCACCGGACAACTGCAAGTAAGCTGAACCGTTTTTCACTATGGCCGTGTCATTCGTGTTTAGACTCTTGAGGATCAGGCCCGCAAACCCGTTGGAGACCGTTTGGTTAATGGTCAGCGTTCTGGTATTGGCTGTGGGCGTGATATAGCTGTTGCTGATGCTGCCGCCCGTGCCCGACAGGTTGCCAATGCTCAGATTGTTGGAATTCAAATCCAAAATGCCACCAGTCATGGTGAGCGGGCCAGTGCCAATGCCGTTCGGATTATTGGTCCACAAACGCAAGATACCGCCACTGATAGTAGTGCCACCATAATAAGTATTGGCATTGCTGATGACGACCAGCGAGGTGCCAGCCTTGGTGAGTACCGTATTGCCAGCAATACTACCGGAACCGCCCAAGCCAAAAATTTTGGACGAGTTGTTAAAGGTGATTGAGCCAGGATAAACCGTGGTCGAAACGCTGATGTTGGTGCCGCTGGCGGTGGCCGGCGCGGTGTCATCAAAGTTGACGGCGTCCATGTTAAAGAACTTGTCCGTCAAACCACCGGGCCGGTTGGTCCAGTTGGCCGTGGTGTTGATATCCCACGTGCTGCTGGTGCCGCCCTGCCAGAAAAGGTTGGTGCTGTCCACGCCGCTGATGGCCATGGTAACCGTGGGCGAACTCACGGTGAAAACCGCCGTGGGGGTCGTGCGCATGCTGGTGGTGCCCAAGGCCAGGTTGGCCGCGGCACCGGTAATCGTGCCAGCGCCGTTAATCAAAGTATAAGTGCCATTGGTCACCACGCCGTTGACCGGGGTAATAGTTGTGGTGCCCGTGAGCGTCAGGGCCGGGCTGCCGGACATGGCAATTAAGTCTGCCGTGGCCGGAGTAAACAGGTCATAAACCAATTTACCGCCTGCGGATGAGAATGGTGAACTGATGCTCAGTGTGGCGGTAGTGCCCGAACCGCCAATATCAATTGTGCCGGTGTTATTGGTGAGCGTACCGCTGCCGCTTACCGCTGCCGTTAAAGTGGCATAGGCCGGGCTGTTGTATTGGATCGTGCCGGCGTTGATGACCGTGGTGCCGGTGTAGGTGTTGGTGCCGGAGATGATCAGCGCGCCAGCGCTGTTCTTGCTGAAACCGCCCACGCCATTCAAGCCGGCGCTCAGCGTGATGCTGTTGGCACCTGGATCAATAACGGTATTTCCGTTAGTGCCGGTGAAGGTAATCGGTACGCTGCCAGACCAGCTTGCACTGGCACCCAGTGTGCCGCCACCGAGCAACACAGCCTTGGGCCCGCTACCGTTCAGCGTCATGCCTGAGGCACCGATGTTCACCGCACCGTTCGTCATGACCAAAACATTCGTGCCGCCACCGTGACCGGAACCGCCCAGTGCCAGGCCTTTCGCATTCAATGTGCCGCCGCCCACAATAATTGTCGAGGCACCATCCCAACCGTCGTTGAGGATGGTGTTGGGCACATTTAACGTGCCGCCAAGGAGATTGTAATAAGTGCCAGTCGTGCTCCAGTGACCAAGGCGGATACTGGCGTTGTTTGAATCGTTGGTTGACAGGGTCAAGATACCGCCAGTTTGGTTGTTGGTGTTGTTATTCGCACCACTGCCGTTGGCCGTATAGAACGGACCGGCATTCGTAATCACCGCCGTGGAGCTCATATTAAATGTACCCGAAGCAATGCTGATGTTCGTGGTGTACACGGTGCCATTGACGGTCATGGTATTACCGGCGCTCACGTTCATATTGGTTGCCGCCAGGGTGCCATTAATCACGAGTGTGCTTGTGCCACCGCTGGTCAGGTTGCCCAGCGCATCGTTGCCGCCGAGAGTGGTGGTGCCGCTGGACGTGGTGGAAAAGTTACCCAAGCCCGTAATATTGCCGTTCAACGTCACCGGGAAATAGCCGGCATCCACCGTGGCGGTCACTGCGCCGCCGCCGATGTTAATCGCGTTGGTCAAGGTGATGGCCGAGCCGCCGGTTTGTGAAGCCAGCGTGGAGTTGCCAGTAACTGAAACCGTGCTGTAACCGAGGCCGTTGTTGTTGTTCAGCAAGCGCAAGGTGCCGCCACTAATGGTAGTGGTGCCGCTATAAGTATTCGCACCGGAGAGTATCCACGTGCCTGACCCGCTCTTGGATACGCTGGTGACGCCGCCCAAGTCATTGATAACCTGTCCTAGTGTGCCGCTGCCAGACGAACTGTTGAGTGTCAACGTGGACGTACCGCTGCCGGTCCGAAGGTTGCCCGCACCCAAATACGAGACGGAGCCGCTGCCAGTAACATCCAATGTATAACCACCAATGGTTGAATTCCAGTTTAACGGACGGGTGGTGGTGCTATTGGCTGTGCCCACGTAGCGAAGCGTTCCCGAGGAGGACGTATTGTTGATCGTAATCGTTCCGCCGGTGCCGACAGCGCCTTTGCCCAAGGAAGAAGGAAGACCTTGATTTGTTACCGAGGTAAATTCGGTGTTGCCATAACCCAGGGTCACATCGCCGGTGAAATCATTCGTGTCGTTGCTGAAACGAACTGTTCCCAGGGAAAAACTGGAGGCGGTCTTGGTGACACCGCCCGCACCGGTGAGATACGCTCCAACGGTCAGGTTATTTGTATCCAAAGTCCGGAAGTTGGCAGCTATGCCCGTACTGATATTAACGGTACGGGTCGGACTGATAGTGACAGTATTCAAGGTGGGCGCACCGTTATTGGTGGCGGCAATGACGCCGCTGGCAGTGATATTGATGGCGGTACCGGTGGCACCCAGGCCTGAGTCGTTGGTGATAACCACAGTTTCTGGAGCCGTCATGGCAATGCCACCACTGAAAGTGTTGGAAGCCAAAAGCGCAACTAGGCCAGAACCACTTAGTGTCAGGCCGCCCGTGCCAGAAATGGAACCCAATAAAGCTTGTTGCGCGGAACTACCGTAGTTCAAGGTCGAGTTATTGGTAATCAACCCGGCATAAACGCCACTGCCGAGCTGACCCGCGCCGGTCACAGCGAGTGTGCCTGCGCTGATGGTAGTGGCACCGCTATAGGTGTTGACGCCAGAAAGGGCAACGGTACCGGGGCCGGTGGCGGTCACGGGATTTGCGCCGCTGATGGCACCGGAGAAACCGAGCACGGAACCGGCATTGGCCGCATTCAACAGGGCAGGGCCGTTCAACGTGACGATGCCGCTGAAGGTATTGGTGGTGCCGCTGGTGTTTAGTCCACCCAGGATATCCGTACCGCCGCTGGAGACCACAATGGCATTGGTTGCCGTGGTGCCGCCAGCCGGGGTGGAAAGCAGGAACTTGGCAACGCCGTTGTTGTTGCCCGCCAAGGCGTTCATGTTCACGGTGGGCACGGAGAGACTGCCGCCGGCATCCACCCATAATTCACCGTTGGAAACGGTGAGCGACGAGGCGCTGCCCCACGCTTGTGGAGCGGTGAATTTGGCGATGCTATATTGGGCGATGGTGAAACCCACCCCGGAATTGCCGGTCAAGCCGTACGCCACGTTCAGGGTGTTGGTGGTATTGCCCCAAACTTGAAACGACACGTTGTTGTCGTTGTAAACATTCGTGGCCAGAATCAGGCCGCCGCCCACGGGATTCAATTCAATGTGGTTGGCCACGTTCTTTGCGCCGGAAGTCGGAACATTAATGGTGACCGTGCCCGCCCAATCATTTTCCAGGCGCTGGTCAAAATCAAAACCGTTGGCACCTGTATTCCACGGAATGGCATTGCCGGGCGCAGTGAAGGTGCTGTCGAAATAAATGTTATCCACGCTTTCCCAACCGCCGAGGTCGTCAAAAATGCTGGATTCAGAACTGCCGGTGCCGTTGTAGGAGAAATGAAGACTGCCGCCGAAACCAAAGGATGGCACGGTATTAAAATACCAGTTGTCCGAATAGGACATGTTGCCGAGCGCGCCAACGTTATTGCCATTCCAGTTGTAATCAGCGCGGGCCACGCCAACACTGGCTATGCTAAGAACGGCCGCTGCGCGGATGACGTTTAGCAGGTGTTTTGGTTTGTTAGGGATGCACATAAACTTAATTTGGGAGTGGCTTTTTTTAACTAATTGTTGACGATTGGTTTTTATTTCTAATTAAAACTTGGGGAACAAAGTGACAGTGCTAGAGACATGGAGACAACTCGACTGGCGGCGGGTTGAGGGCCGTTCAATGCGTTGATGGTTTGGCATTGCAATTTCAAATTCGGCTTACGGAAAGGCCACTGCTATTGCCATTTACCCATCAAAGCAGAGCCAACTGAGTAACTCATTGTATATTAATTAGTACAAATTGTCCATTAAGATGACAAAAAGAATGTGTTCTGGCTCTACCACATTAGGGGGAGAAGCCGGTTTATGATGCGCATGAATATGGGCGTAAAATCGTGGAAATAGGCAAATTACGCGCGATATGATAATCCCAGCAAGCCAAGATTGGGCTTGAAATAAATAGTTGAAAGTTGGGGGGACGGTGCTTTACGGCAGAGAGCTTAACACCCATTCAGCAACAGAGGTTTCCACCGCCAACAGGCAAAGGCGGAGGACACTCCATGGCAAGTGGTGCCAGTTTTCACCTGGTAGCGTTAACAGCCACTTTTGAAACTACGGCGAATTAACGACCGAGATACTTCAGAACGGCTTCGGTGCGACTATGCACGTGCAGCTTCTCGTAAATGGTGCGCAAGTGAGTGCGCACGGTTTCAAAGCTAATATTTAACTGACCGGCAATTTCTTTGTAGGCATAGCCCTTGGCCAGCGCTGCCAGGACTTCTTGTTCGCGATCCGTCAGGCTGACAACCACGGAAGGTTTTTGAACATCGGTTGGCAGTTCGTTTACGCGCTGGAAAAATTGCACCACCCGGCGCGCAATCTGGCGCGACATCGGCGCACCACCGGCATCCACTTCGCGGATGGCGTCCAGCAACTTGTCCTTGGGGGTGCGCTTTAACAAGTAGCCGGTGGCCCCGGACATGAGCGACTTAAAAATTTGTTCGCTGTCTTCGTAAACCGTGAGCATCAGGACAGGAAGATTGGGTGTAAGGTCTTTTAGCTGGCGGACACATTCAGTGCCCAGCATGCCCGGCAGATTAATGTCCATGAGCACCACATCCGGCCGGTTGGTGGGAATGCCGCGGAGAGCCGAGTCGCCATCAGGGTACATGGCCTGACACTCGAAGCCAGACGCGCTGTTGAGCATGGCGGCTAAATTAGCGCGGAGGTTCGGGTCATCTTCGACCAATGCAACTTGAATTGCTTTATTCACTCTACGCTTATTCATAATCTATTTTTATCTGAACCAATATACCACATTCGGGTTACGGATGCCGGGCCGAACTTCATTGTTTAACCGGGAATTTGAACGTAACGCAAGTTCCTTTTCCGGGTGTGCTGATTAAAATGGCGCGCCCATCGCACTCCGCCAGCCGGGCATCCATGTTGCCCAAGCCATTGCCGCCCTCGGCGGTTTGCTTGGGAACAAAGCCGATTCCGTTGTCTTCAATCTTCACGGTCACCTCGCCTTCATCAATTCTCATGGTCAGCCAAACCTCCGCGCATTTTGAATGCCTGAGCGCATTGTTCAGCGCTTCGCGCACGGCCAGAAAGACGTTATGCCGGATATCGGCCCGCAGGGGCAGGGCGGGCAGGGTGGCGGGCATTTCCTGCCAGCAACGGACATTGGTATATTCAAAGAACTCATCACTGAAGCGGCTGATATATTCGGCGAAGCTGGCGAGGTTGTCGTTCTTGGGATTGGTGGCCCAGACAATTTCGTCCAGCGCTTGCACTGCCACCCGGGCGCGATTGCCGATGCGTTCGAGGCGTTTTTTTACCAGGTTTTCATCACTGGTCTCATTCAGCCCCATGTCCGTGAGTTGCGAGACTTGAGTAAGTACGCCGCCGACCTGGTCGTGCATGTCCTTGGAAATGCGGAGACGTTCACGCTCGATGGCGTTAATGGCTTGGAGCCGGGCCAGGCGGAGTTTGTAACGGTGCCGCATGACCAGCCAGAGCGCTGCTGCAAACAAACTGGAGGCGGTGAGGCTGACAGCGGCACGAAACAGGGCGGTCTCCCAAAAGAAAGGTTTGGATGTAATGGTCAGGATGGTATCCTGTTCGTTCCACACGCCATCGGCGTTGCAGGCCTCGACATGAAAGGTAAAGTCGCCGGGCGGCAGGTGATGGTATTCCACATAACGTTGCGAACCGGCATCAGTCCAGCCGCTGTCCAAGGGTTCAAGCTTGTAGCGGAATCCGATTTTTTCCGGCGCGGAGAATCCAATGGCGGTGTAATGGATGGTAATCGAATCCCGCATAGCCGGCGCAACGGTTAATTGGGGTTGGTAGGGTATGCCGGAGATGGGATTTTGACCGGAGTCATCAATATCCTTATAGCCCTGCATGGTTTTGTTAATTTCAGCCTCCTCCAGCATGACGCGGGGCGGCGGCGTCTCGGCCTGCAATTTGCGCGGGTTTAAAAAAACCAGCCCCTTGACCGTGGAAATACAGATGAGGCCGTTTTGTAATTTGAGCCCCGCAGGGCAATAGCCTCCGGAACATTCCTCGGTGAGCATGCCGTCATTGATCCCAAACGACCGGGAATGAATCAGGCAGTTGGTATTGCCAATGCTTGCCAGCAGATCCGCCTTGCCTACCCGGAAAATTCCATGACTGCAACCAAGCCAGAGAAAATGAAGATCGTCTTCGACGATTTGCGATACAGTTTGTGCAGGCAAACCCGGACTGGGACTGAAATTGTAAATCCGCCCGTTTAGCCTGCAAAACAGTCCGCCGCCACCAGTGCCAATCCAGAGTACTCCCTCAGGATCCAGGTAGAGTGTTTGGATGGATGCTTTGGCTGGCAGGCCGTTGGTAATGGACAAAACAGTTTCGCTGCCATAAGGAATCAATTTAAGTCCATTGGCAACCGTACCCACCCACAAACTGCCGCTCCGTTCAACGGCCAGCGAGGTTATGGTGGCCCGGGTAATTTGCATGGGAAACTCGCTAGTTTGGCCGTTTACCATGTGAACCAAGTGGCCGGCGCTCGTGCCAATCCACATGCCACCATGCGTATCATTTTGCAAGGCGGTTACGATGATGCTTTGAACCCAGGGTGCATTAGTAATGCAGTCAGCCAACTGGTTGTCTTTCCAATGCAACAGGCCACTGGCCGCACCCCACCAAACACTGCCATCCGGAGCGGTTAGCACCGGCAAGACCGTTGCAAAATAATAGACTATGTCTTCCGGCCGAAACGCTTGAAAGCCAGCGGGGGTTCCACGATAGACACTGCCGCCGGTGGTGCCTACCCAAAGCATGCCATCGGGCGTTTGAGCAACTGAGTGGGTAAAATTGTTGGTCAAACCTTGCGCGTTTGAAACTACGCTCAACCGCCGCTGACCGAGGCGATTCAATCCACCAGTCCGGGTGCCAATCCAAAGGTTACGTTCGCGATCACAATAGAGAGAGCGGATGTCATCGGCAGACAAGCCGTCATTATGGCTGATTTGGTCAAACTGCGAGCCGTTGAGCCGGTACAATCCGGCGTCCAGCGAGCCGGCCCAGATATTTCCATCCGCATCTTCTGTCATGGTGGTGACGAAGGCAAAAGGGAGGCCGTTGGTTTCAGTGTAAAACTGCCACTGGTTTGTCTGCCGGCAAAGCACGGTGCCATTGCCAATGCCCACCCAAAGTCTGCCATGGCTGTCTTCCAGCAGGCTTTCAGCCTTTATTTTCTCATTTGGGGAGGGACCGATGCAGGGTTCCAGCTTATTGTTGTGGAAGGAGAACAGGCCATATGACGGGCTGCCTATCCACATAGTTTTGCCATCCCGGCTGCGCATGAGGCAACTGATGGTGGCGTTTCGCAAGCTGCCAAAGCTGGAATCGCCCACCAGTTTTCCATCCCGGCAAAAGCGAAGACCGCCGGGTGTTCCCGCCCAAATCTGTCCGCTGCCATCCTCTTGCATGCAAGTAATTGTATCATTACCTGGTTGCGTTTCGTTTGAAGGAATGACCTCGATCCGGCCGTGATTTAGGCAGCATAATCCTGAACCTGAAGTGCCAATCCACAGCATGCCTTTGCGATCTTCCAGCAGGGATCCAATCCCGACGCTGGGTAAACCATTTTCAAGGCCGTATGGTTTAAATTTAACCCCGTCGAAACGAGCGAGACCGTCTTGCGTGCCCACCCATAAATATCCATCACGTGTTTGGGTAATGGCATTAACGGAATTTTGGGGCAGGCCGGACTCGGTTCCCCATGAGCGGATAATGGGAGCCTGTACTGGTTCTGCCAAATCCATGGTATCTGCCTTTACAGCCGCAGCGGCCATGAAAAAGAGAATCGTATGACGGATGATTGATTGCGGGATAGGCATTGTTTGGGCAATCTAAATATTTGGCATCATGCCAGTATTGAATGGGGTATTCAAACATCTTTGGAGCTTGTTGAGCTGACGCATGATTACTACAGTGGGTTGGGGTGACGAGGTAGTGCTCCCCAAAATGTGGTATTTAGTAAAACGGTCCGGACGCATAGCTTTATACGAATCCGAAGAGCGGCTGCCATCGGGACAAGTAGTTTCGACGTCAATCGTGTGCAAAATCAAACTGGTTTGCGATACACCAAGCCTGTGGCGGAAGTGTCCGGTGGATATTTAATGTAGCTGTTTGAATTTATAATATGAAGATGATTAGTTCATTGTTTAGTGGAACCGCGATGTTGGCGGCTGCAACGTGTCTCGCTGGCTTTCAGCCGGTGCAGGCCGGAGCGGCGGAATTTAGTCTGGCCAATGACCAAGTAACCTTGACCTGCAAGACCAAGGGCCATGTGCTTTTGCCGGAAGCGTTGAAAGACAACAGCTCCGGGCAGGTAATGAAGCTGGGTAACGAACTGTTCAGTTTGTTGCTGACGAATGGTGACTTCGTGCATTCCGGAGATTTTCGTCTGGTCGGGTCCGTGCAAACCGAAACGCTGGACGTCAATCCCGGGGCCTCCCGTTTCTCCGAGCGATTGCCTGGTAAACAGCTTACCGCGCAACTCGTCAGCGCAGATGGAAATCTGCATGTGACGTGGCATGGCATTTTGCGCGATGGTTCGCGTTACTTGCGGCAGGAATTCGTGCTCAAGGCGGATGGCAAGGAAGTGCCGTTGAGCGGACTCATGTTGCTGGATTTGCCCATGGTCGGGGCCCATACCACCGGCACGGTGGATGGCTCGCCGGCGATGACGGACACGGAATTTTTTGGCGTGGAACACCCGCTCTCCATCAATCGTGGCGAGATGGGCTACGTCCGTTGCTTCCTGCCGCGCGGTGCATCGTTGGCGGCGGGTGAGAGCTATTCCGCTTCGCTGGTGACGGGATTTTTTCCCAAAGGCCAGGCGCGTCGCGGATTTTTGTTGGGTTACCTTGAGCGGGAACGCGCGCATCCCTATCGGCCGTTTTTGCATTATAATTCCTGGTATGACCTCGGCTATTTCAACAAATATACCGAGGAGGGTGCGGTCAATGTCATCAATCGCTTTGGTGAGGAACTGACCGTGAAGCGTGGGGTGAAGCTGGACTCGTTTCTGTTTGACGACGGCTGGGACAATGACGCGACCTTGTGGCAGTTTGACAAAACTAATTTCCCGAATGGCTTTGCCAACGTTCAAGCAGCGGCGGCCAAATACGGGGCTGCCCCTGGCATCTGGCTTTCGCCCTGGGGTGGTTATGGCCAACCCCACGAGGAGCGAATCAAGTATGGCAAGGAACAGGGCTTTGAAATTCGGGGAGACAATTTCTCCATGGCCGGCCCCAAGTACTACGAACGTTTTCGTTCCCGTTGTGTCAACGTGGTCACCAACTACGGCATCAATCAGTTTAAGTTTGATGGCATTGGTGAAAATACCGGCACGGGCGGCGGTGGCGCCCAACGCGACTTTGATGCCATGCTGAAGCTCATCGGCGAATTGCGCACGCTCAAGCCTGATATTTATATCAACCAAACCACGGGCACCTGGCCCTCGCCCTTCTGGCTGCTATATGCGGACTCCATCTGGCGTGGTGGCGAGGATCACTCGTTTGTGAGCGGCAACGATCCCGAGCGCGAACGTTGGATTTCATACAAGGACAATGATGTTTTTGATGAGGTGGTCAGCCGCAGCGAGCTTTACCCGTTAAACTCATTGATGTTGCACGGCATCATTTACGCGCAGAAAGCCCACGGCCTGAACTATGACACGAACAATATTTTCCGGTCCGAAGTTCGTGCGATGTTTGGCAACGGCACCCAGTTGCAGGAAATGTATATCACCCCTTCGTTGCTGAGCCAGGATAACTGGGACACGCTGGCGGAAGCCGCCAAGTGGTCGCGCGCCAACGCCAGTACGCTGGTGGATACGCATTGGGTCGGCGGCCGGCCGGATGACCATGAGGTCTATGGCTGGGCAGCGTGGTCGCCCAAGAAAGGCATTTTGACCCTGCGTAATCCAACGGCGCGTGCGCGTACTATCAACATTGATCCGGCGAAAGCGTTCGAATTGCCGGCAGGCGCGCCGCAAAATTATACCGTTTCAAATCCGTTTAAGGACCAGACAGTGGACGTGACCAATCTGCGTGCCGGAGTTGAAACGAAATTCAGACTCAAACCATTCGAAGTGCTGGTGATTGAAGCCTTGCCGGATGGTTCCATGACCAGCGCAGTGCGTTGATAAGCCGGTGCTTATTTTAGTCGTGAATAGCATTCCCAGAACCACCCGGTTTCAAGGCCTGAAACTGTATTGTTGCCGCCATGCATTGGGCAGGGTGGGGTTGCATCTGGCCTGCATATGCTGCGGTGGCAAGGTGAGCTTTCACCTTGCCGGCGTGCGCCGGGAAATGCGCGTGTTCAAGCTGGGTACTTAGCCTTGGTTTGGATTCAGTTTTTTTGTCACCGCAGGCCCCGTTTTTGACGGGGCCTTTTTTATTGGGTGGACGCTCCTTAAACTATCCAAGTGTTACTGCTTGAAAATCTGACTATTAGAGCCGGTCTAAAAATTGCGCGGGGCGCGGCGGCGAGGGAGGAGTATCCCCGCAGTGGGCTATGACGACCGAGCCAATGCCGCCCACAGCCAAAAGATCCGTCGCCCGGAGGGTTTTTGAGCAAAGTGGTGTGCTATTTGCATCCCGCAAAAAAGGGTGGGTATCCCACAAATATGGTAGGGCAAACAGGTGCAAATATGCTAGAATTATGAAACCAGTTTGTTAATTTTTAACTACATCTACGAGTCTGCACGAAGAAGCTTTCTTTGTCTGTTCGTTGTCCAGTGATGGTTAACCATTGAATGTTTTATGCGGAAGAATTTTTTTAAACTAAAAATCCTGTTGATCACAACCATCTGTGCGCTTGCGACGGTGCGCGCCCTGGCTTTGACAGATTCGCTCACAATGACCGTCACCAACACCTGGACTCATCAACCGGTGGTTCTCAATTTGCAGCGATACAATTTGCGTACGACAAATTATCAGGTGCGGGTTTATTCGGACGCGAGCAATTATACAATTTTGCCGACGAACATGATTCCCGAGGTGACCACCTATCGCGGGCGCATCGTAAGCGACCCCGGCGCAGTAGTGGTTGGCACTTTTGGCGTGGACGGGAAATTTTATTACAACGTCAGTTACGGTTGTCGCTGGCAGGCGAACACATCCGAATATGATCCTTACGATACAACGAACCGGCTGTCGTGGGGTGGGGGGGGCGCATATTTTCAAACGACCAATCTGCCGAGCCTGGGTTATGTGACCAATTACTCGGTCGCGCCGACAAATATTCCGCAGCACATCACCTGGAGCACAAATAATTATCCGGCAAACGCCGCCGTGAGCTATGGTGGTCCGCCGTATTTGAACAATTTTAAACAGGTGCCGTTGCAACGGGCGCGGCTGGTCTTGGATTCAGACTATGTGAATGTGTTTTGCAGTCTGTCCGGCAGCAATATTACCTCGGCCATTCTGATACAGGAAGCACGCATCAACGATGTGGATTATGAACAGGCGCGGGATTTGGGCATTTGTTACCAGATAACCTGTGTGTGCGTGCGCACCAACACACAATTGCCGTACACCACCACCGATGGCAATTTGGCGGAGGAAAATTCATTTTGGAATCCAGACCCAGGTTACAGCCATGGTATATCCACCAACGGTTGGTTCGACATGGTCCATGGGTCGGTGGAGCTATATAACATTGGGGCGGCTGGGCTGGCCTACGACCCCGGTGATTTCAGCGTGATGGATCCGAGTTGGTCAGGCTACGCTTCGGGTCATGAGATGGGGCATAACTGGGGGCAGAATCACTATACATCCACGCATGATTATACTGGCGACAATTATTGGCACGTTGCCATGGATGGTTCGGGCATTGGCTATTCAACCATTGACGCCAATATCGCGCAGGTTGAGCGCCGCGCCTCATGGAAGGGTGGCATTGAATGGGTGAAATATAATTATCAAGTGGCGCCGCGCGCCACCCCGGATTATGCCACGACCAAGACGAATCAATCCGTCAGCATCAACGTGCTGTTGAACGACTATATTGCGAACAGCAATACGCTTTCGATTGTTTCATTTGAAACCAACACCGTCAACGGCGGCGTCGTGACCAACCTCGGCAACGGCATATTGCAATACACCCCGGCGAATAATTTTACCGGCTACGATTTGTTTCACTATTATATCAGCGAGCCGAGCGGCTTGAAAAGTTTGACGGCGGCGAAGGTGTTGGTAACGAGTGACGCCAGTCCGTTGGTCGGTGAATGGACAATGAACAATACCAGCGGCACCAGCGCCACCGAAGCGACCGGCAATGGCCAGGCGGCGGCGCTTTATGGCTCTGCGAATTTCGGCACCGGCTCGGTGCCGGGCGTCAGCGGCGGCACGGCATTGCATTTCGATGGCGGCGGGTATGCGCGGTTTCAGGGGACATGGTTTGATTCTTACAACACGAACATGACTATTTCGCTATGGGTTAAGCCCGACGCCACCCCCAGCGGCGAGCAAATGCTGTTCACAAAAAGTTCCTTGGATCCAAGCCAGCACTCGGGGCCGTCGGCGGGCATCCGGCTGGGGATGACCGGTTCCACATTTTTCTTTACTGGTACCACGGTGGGTGGGCAAAGCAGTTTCAGTGTCACGGCTGCAGTGGTTCCGCAGGCGGGTGTATGGTATAACGTCGTCGGCGAGATCGACCGCACCAGTGGCCTCATCCGGCTTTATATCAACGGCGTGGAATACACGGGCACCTCGAGCACGCGCACGATTCCGGCGGGCGAATTTATCGCGGCAGACAACTGGCCCTGCTTGGGCATGGCCAATGATGGCAATGGCAATTCTGCCTGGCTGACCGGCACGGTTGACGACCTGCGGCTTTACAGCAAGGCACTGTCGGCGACGGAAGTAACGGCGCTGTATTTGGGTGGCGGTTTGCTGCCGGCAGCAGGCCAGCATCCGGTCGGCGGCGAGAATAACGTGGTTTTCTCTCCCACCTTGACGTGGCAACCTGGCGGCACCACGAATTTTTTGTTTAATGTTTTTCTCGGAACCAACGCCGCTAACGTCGCCGCCGCCACGACAAATTCTGCTGAATTCCTGGGACAGATTTCTACCACAAGGTTTCTCGTGACAAACACGCTGGCGACGAACACAGCTTATTATTGGCGCGTGGATGAGCTTTACGGCGTTAGTAATGTGGTGGCCGGTACCATCTGGAATTTCAATACTGCGCCGGACTTCATTCACGGCGGCTTGAAACTATATTTGTCGTTGGACGCCCGCGACACATCGAGCACGACCACTTACGACCGCGCGGGATTGCCTTACTATGACGGAACGCTTTACGGCTCGCCCACACAGGCGGCAGGGCAGGTCTATGAATCTCTCAACTTCAACGGTTCGAGCACTTACGTGCAAACGCCTCCCTTGAACATGGCTACGAGCAATGCCACCTTCCTCGCCTGGCTGAATTTGAATGGCAACCAAAATTCCTATGACGGCATCGTCATGTGCCACGGAGGAACAACCTGGTCGGGCATGATGATCGCACCCACCGCAAACCGGCTTGGCTATCAATGGAACGACGATTCGGCTACGTGGGGTTATAATTCCGGCCCGACGCTGCCGACCAATCAATGGGTGCTGGCGGCGGTGGTGGTGACCAACAGCTACGCTGTATTTTATATGGGGCAGACCAACGGTGTCATCACGGCCACGACGAACAACCACACGCATATTTTTCAGGCGTTCGACGCCTCGATGGATATCGGGCAGGACCCGTTCGGTGGCCGCTGGTTTAATGGCCAGATTGATGAAGTTTGTGTCTGGAACCGCGCACTGAGCGCTGCGGAGTTTGGGCAGATTCTGACCAATGGCCTCAATGGCCAGAGCTTTGCCGGTGCGCGGCAGGCGGTGAACACCAATACCTTTACTTGGACCGGCAATAGTGACGCCTACTGGACCAACTCGCTTAACTGGGCGACCAATGCAGTTCCCGGCGCGGCCAATACCGTTTATTTCAACGACGGCGCCAATGGCAACACCGCCACGCAAATTGGCACGAACCTCTCGGTTGCCGATGTGAATATTTCCGGGGGCATTCGCACCGTGGGCATTTTTGGCACCAACACGCTCACGGTCGGTTCAGGCGGCATTCAGATTACCAATGCCCTGGCTGATCTAACCCTGGGAGCAGCAGTATCGTTGGGCGCAGCGCAAACTTGGTCGGTCGCCAGTGGTTGTACATTGACTTTGACCAACAAACTTTCCGGGTCAGGCAATCCAGTTTTGACCTTGAACGGGGGCGGAACTTTCTATTTGAACAATGATAATTCCGGCAGCAGTTACGGTGGGCAAGTGGTGATCAATCAAGGTTCATTGAGTTTGCCCTACGGCTGGAATACGCCTTCCGTTACTGGCAATGTTACGGTGGGCACAAACGGCACCTTGATATTCAATTCTCATCCCTATTCATATGGCACCGACAATTATACCACCAATGCCGGCAGTTTGGTCGTCAACGGCGACAACCAGCTTTCAAATCTGGAACTTCGGGGCGGTCAAATAAGCGGCACTGGCGATCTTCGTGTGGGCGATATCTGGGGATACAGCTCCGGGGCTCATTGGGCATCCCGGTCAAACAGTGTGACGGCCACCATCAATGTGGCATTTTTGTCACTCTATAATGTTAATACCACATTCACGGTGGAAAATGGTGCGGCTGATCCGGACCTGCTGATTTCCTGTCCGATCAAGGATGGGGCCAATGGTTCGGCGAATTTTACGAAGACTGGACTCGGCGCATTGACGTTGACGCAGCAAGCCACCTATACCGGAAATACCACCAACAGCCAGGGAACGATCAATCTTTCGGGCATGGATAACATCTTGCCGATGACCACCGGCTTGTATTTGGCAACCAATACGACGCTGAATTTAAATGGCATCAACCAGACCGTAAGCCGGCTGTCGGGTTATGGCACCATCAACCTGGCCTCCGGTTCCTTTACTGACACTGATCCCAGCACGAACACCTTTGGCGGTATTTTCACCGGCAATCCTGGCGGCACCGTGGCCGATGATAGCCAGACCGCGCCGCCTGGCGGCATTGCGATGATTGGCACAGGCAAATTAATTCTCACCAATGTACAAAGCTACGTCGGCGATACCTGGGTTTCGGCTGGCACCCTCGCACTCAGTGGTGTTGGTTCTATTGCGGCCAGCTCCAACCTCGTAGTTGGCGGTAATGCTACCTTGGATGCCTCCGCCCGCACCGATGGCACTCTGCGGCTGGCTTCAGGGCAGACGTTGTCGGGCTTTGGCACGGTGCTGGGTAAAGTGGCTGTTACCAACAATGCGGCGATTTCGCCAGGTGGCACGACCACGGTCGGCACATTGACGTTGAATAGTACGTTAAATCTTACTGGTGGCCAGGCATGGCTGGCTGTGAGCAAAACAGGCGGGTCGCCAGTCAACGACCTCGTGACCGGAATCACTACGTTGACCTGCGGAGGGACTTTGCTGGTAACCAATATTACGAGTGATGCCGCGGCCTTGGCTGCTGGTGATAGTTTCAAATTATTCAATGCGACGAGTTATGCCGGAGCTTTTACAAATTACAGTCTGCCTGCCCTTGCCACCAATCTGGAGTGGAACATCAGCCAGTTGGCAACCAGTGGCACATTATCCGTCATTGCGTTGACTACACCGGTGGTTTCCGGAGTGGTGCAAACCAATGGTGGTGTTCAGTTGAGCTTTAGTGGAAACAATGGCCAAACTTATCACGTTTTGGGAAGTACAAACATGTTGTCACCGCTGGCAACCTGGCAAGTGATTACCAACGGAACCTTCGGTGCCAGCCCGGCAGCCTATACTGACTCACAGGCTACGAACCCGGCATATTTTTATCGGATCGTGTCTCCCTAGTGCTGGTTACAGATGAGGTAGCATCGTAGTGGCATATACTGCTCGCCTAATTGGTGTGCACTTCTATAAATCTTCGGTTGCAAAGGTGATTTATTCCACCTTTGGCAGGCTTTCAGTCTGATTTGCATGTTAGTCTGATTAAATTACTTATATTTACTTAATACTGCGGTCTCACCCGAATGTGGTATGTCGGCTTGATTCTTTGGGATTATAATAGTATAAAATAAACCATCTAATTGATGCAAACCCGTCCCACCCCAAAGACGAACACCATTCTTCGTTTCAAAACCTCCATTTACAACCAGCTTTCCGCCATTTTATTGATGGTCTGTGCTTGTGTGTCCACCCCGCGTTCCGGGTATGCCGCCGGTACGTGGGTGGCGTTGACAAATCCAAATGTGCCCAGCGGGCAGCATCCGATGCTGATGACCGATGGCACGGTGATTTTTTTGGGGCAGCCGTGCAGCCGGCTGACGCCGGATATTCACGGCAGTTATGTGAACGGCACGTGGACAACCCTGGCCCCCATGCACGATTCGCGCACGTTTTATTCCTCGCAAGTGTTGCCGGACGGACGGATTTTTGTCTGCGGTGGCGAGTATGGTTCGGGCGCGAATCGCGCGGAGATTTACGATCCCGTGAGCAACGTTTGGACGCAGGAGCCAAATGCGCCGGACACGGTGATTGACAACATTTCCGAGACGCTGCCCAACGGCAACATTTTGGAAGGCAGCCCCGGCAGTGACGTTCGCATCTTTAATATTGTGTCGAACACCTGGTCGGCCCAGATCACTCCCTTGGGCGGCTTTGATGAGTCCTCGTGGGTGAAGTTGCAGGATGGCAGTATTGTGAGCTACAGCGGCACCGCTGGCGAGCGTTACATTCCGTCCTTGAACCAATGGGTGGCGGATGGAAGTTTACCGGCTCCCCTCTATGGCTACGGCTACGAAACGGGCTACGGGTTGCTGTTGCCGAATGGCAAGGCACTCTTTTTAGGCGGTACGGGAACGAATGCCATTTACACGCCGTGGACCACGAATTACGCCGGCATTTATACCCCCAACGGCGCGACCAATGCCGGCACCTGGACGCTGGTGCCCTCCACGCCCAACTTCAATGCCCCGGTTGACGCGCCTGCGGCGATGATGGTCAACGGCAAAGTCCTTTGCTGCATGACCGCCACCAACAACGGTTTTGGCAGCACCTCGCGGTTTTACGAATATGATTATGTGGCCAATTCCTTCACGGCCATCAATTCGCCAAGCGGCAGTTCAATCGCCAATTATATAGCTTACGGGACGGAGATGTTGGATTTGCCGGACGGCACGGTGCTGGTCACCGGTCAAGGTGGCCTCTACGTCTATCAACCCAGTGGCAGTCCCTTGACGAACGGTGTGCCCACCATCATCAGTGCCACCACCAATCTGGATGGCTCATTTCATGTGACCGGCACGTTGTTCAACGGCATCTCGGAAGGCGCGGGCTACGGCGATGACTGGCAGATGAACACCGATTTCCCCATCGCCCGCATGACCAATTCCGCCGGCAACACGTTCTACGCCCGTACCTATAATTGGAGCACCTGCAACCTGATGACCGGCACAAATATCGTGAGCACCGATATGACCTTGCCGGCGGGCATGCTGGCGGGGACTTATCCGCTGGTAATCACTGCCAATGGTATTGCTTCCGCGCCGTATTCCCTGACGATTTCGGGTACGCCCTTGCCGGCAGTGGTTGGCCTTACGTTTACCACGGTGAGTTCAAATAAAATGTCCTTGCGCTGGAATACCATCGGCCTGACCGAAACTGGCTATGTTGTTCAGCGTTCATTGGATGGGACTAATTATTCCACCCTCACCATGCTCTCCGGCAGTGGTAACACAAATTATACCGACAATGGAGTGTCTCCGTTGGGTGAGTACTATTATCGGGTCATGGGCACCAATTCAGTTGGCTTGGGGCATTTCTCCGGAATTTTTGCGGCCTCTGCGCCGGTGGTGGCGGTGCCGTCGCCCTGGCGGTCTGGTGACATTGGTTCCGTTCAAGGTGCTGGTGCATCTGGAACGAACGGCAGCGGGACGTTTACGGTTATCGGTTCTGGTATTGGCATCGGTACGGACAATGATCAATTCCAGTTTGTTTACCAGCCTGTGGCGGGCGATGTCACCATTACCGCTCGCGTCACTGGCAGCCAGTATACGGGCAATAATGCCTTGGCGGGAGTGATGCTTCGCAACAGCTCGGGAAATGATGTGGCTGGAGCCTTGATGGCGTTTGACAGCGGCACGCAAAGTTCGGTTTTTGAGCATCGCGCTGATGCGGCGGGGGTGGCCACCTACGGCCTGAAAGTTTACGGGGAACCGGGTGATGATGACGATTCACCCTCGGCCTCAGGCGGCGGCAGTGGCATGGCAGACACGCAAATTACCGCCAATAATGTGACAGCACCGTTTTGGGTGCGGCTGGTGCGCAGCGGAAATTTGATAACCGGTTACACCTCGCCCGACGGCACTACGTGGACGCAGCAAGGAACCGTTTCAATTGTTTTGTCGCCGGTGGTATACGTTGGTTTAGCGGTAAGCAGCGGAACCTATAATCTGCTTAATAGTTCAACCTTTGACAACGTCACGGTTACCGGTACACCCGCCGCGATTCCACCGCCCGTGGCCGAATGGAAACTGGACGAGACCAGTGGCACCACGGCCGAAGACTCCATTGACAGCTTTGACGGTCTTTGCAACAACGTAGTGCTCGGCCAGCCCGGAGCCACGCCTGACACGGGCTATGCGGCCAGCTTCAATGGCACCAGCGCAAACATCTCAATCCCGCCGCTGAACTTGAATTCCAACGTGCTGACCATTACCGCCTGGGTTAATCGTAATGGCACCCAGAATGCCTGGTCTGGAATATTTTTCGACCGCGAAAGTGCCACGGCCAACGGATTTCATTTCGGCACGACCAATGAATTGCGTTACACGTGGAATAATAATGCCAACACGTATAACTGGAGTTCCGGCTTGGTGGTGCCGAATAATCAGTGGACGTTTGTGGCACTGGTGATTGAGCCCACGCGGGCGCGGGTTTACATGGTCACCAATGGGGTGTTGACCGGTGCGACCAACAGCGTATCCAATGCTGTGCAAGGGTTTGCCGGCACGTCCTATATTGGCCAGGACAGCAGCAGCAGCAGCCGTTACTTCAACGGCCTGCTCGATGAAGTGCAATTTTTCAACCAGGCCCTGAGCCCTGCACAAATTGCCGAAATGGCCACGCCCCCGGCCATCGTGTTTTCGACGCCGACGAACGGGCAGGAATTTCTCACGCCGGCAAATATTAACCTGACGGCCACCACCTCCGGAACCGGCGGCCACACGATTAACTTGGTTCAATTTTTCAATAACGGCAATTTGATCAGCCAGTTTACCGCGCCTCCTTACACGAATACGGTTACCAATTTGGTCACCGGCAATTATGCATTCTCAGCCCGCATGTATTATGATTCAGGCTTGGAGGTCAACGCTGATACGGCCAACGTGATTGTTGAACCGGTGCCGGCGGTGCCGCAAGGCGTATTGGCCACGGCGCTGGCGAGCAATCTGGTGTTCGTCTCCTGGCCGCCCGCTTTGGGTGCGGATGGTTATATCCTGAGCCGGAACGGCACGCCCATTGCCTCGCTTACCTCTGCCACCAACTATTATTTGAACAGCGGTTTGGTGGCCGGTTCCAGTTATTGTTACACCGTAACCGCCACGAACCAGGTCGGCAGTTCGGCGGCGAGCGCATCCAGTTGCGTTACCACACCCTCCGCCACCACCACGCTCACCTGGGATGCCGGCAGCTCCGGGACGGGTCCGCAAGATGGCAGCGATAATTGGGGTAGTTCCTCTAGTACGTGGTGGAGCGGTTCGGCCAACACCGTTTGGACCGATGGCGCGTTGGCATCGATTGGATCCGGTGCATCCGCGAACTACGTGATAACAGTTTTGAATGATGTGACGCCGGCTGGCATTATTTTTAATCAAAACAATGGCGGAACCTACAACATTACGAATGGTGGCGGCGCCATCAATTTGTCCGGCACGGTTGCCATGGTAACGATGGGCGATGGTACGATTAGCGCCACCTTGAAAGGCTCGGGGGCGTTGATCAAAACCGGGCCCGGCACTTTGACCCTGACTGCGCCGAATACCAACACAGGCCCGGTGACCATCGGCGATGGCTTGGTCATCGCCACAGTTGCACCGTGGTATTCACCCCGCAGTATTGGTTCAGGTGCATTGACAGTCAGCAACGGTGCGGTAGCCGAATTTACGGGCTCACATGGTTTTGGCGCGGATGCCAGCGGACGTTCCGCCACTTTGGTCAACGGAGGCACACTCCAGTTTGATAAAGAAAATTATGTCAGCGGCTTGTCTATGACCGCAGGTTCCATCATTGGCGCCGGAGAACTGCGTTCCGAATCAACGACGTACACCATTAATAGCGCAGCCACCAATTCGTTGATTAGCTGCGGCGTTAATTTGGTTAGCTCCTGTACATTTAACGTGGCCAATGGCACGCCGGTCGTTGATATGCTCATTAGCGGCAACATTTACGGCAGCGGCAATATTACCAAGAGTGGCGCGGGTCTCTTGCAGGTTACGGGAACTGGCACATACCTGGGTACCACCACGATCAGCGCGGGCACCTTGCAAGCGGATGGTTCGCTTGGCACGAATACGGTGACGGTGGCTAACACGGCTACCCTGGCTGGCGGCGGCACGGTAGGCGGCTTCACTACCGTCCAAAGCGGCGGCACAATTGCGCCCGGTGATGGTGGTATTGGCAGCTTGTTCTTTACCGCCGGGCTGACCTTAAATTCCGGTTCCAAAATCACGATGGAAATCTCAAAAAATGCCAACAATGTGTTGAACAACGACTACGTGTCCACCTCGGGCACGCTGACTTTGGGCGGCACCTTGACGGTAAACAACATTGGCACCAACGCCCTGGCGGCTGGAGATGCCTTTAACTTGTTTGATGCAACCACGTTCAGTGGAAATTTCAGCGCCAAGACCTTGCCCACCTTGGCTGCCGGCCTGGTTTGGGACACTTCGCAACTGGCGAACAATGGTATCATTACCGTGGCGGCCTTGCCGGCGGTAACGGTTTCACCCGCCAGTACCAACTTGACGTATGGCAGCAGCGCGTTGCTGACGGCTGCTGCTTCAGGTTCGGGCACCTTGAATTATCAATGGTATGACAATCATACCAACCTGATTTCTGGAGCCACCAGCCCGACACTGACTTTGACTGTGCCGATAGTTGCTGCCAGCGGCAATTATAGCGTGATCGTTACCAACGCCTATGGCAAGGCTACGAACTATTCTGCGGTGACTGTTTTGCCGGCTGGCTTGATGGTAAATGCAAACAACACCAATCGCATTTACGGTGCAACCAACCCGGTATTCACTGCCAGCTATACTGGTTTTGTAAACGGCGATACAATCAGCGTGCTGGCTGGTGCGCCCAGCCTGACATCCCTGGCCGTGACGAACAGCCCGGTGGGCAGCTATTCCATCACGGCTGCAACGGGCACCTTGAGCGCGGCAAATTACAGTTTCACTTTCAGCAACGGCACCCTGGCGGTCAATCAGGCATTGTTGACGGTTTACGCAAATAATACCAACCGCGTATACGGCACGACCAATCCGGTCTTCACTGCCAGTTACAGCAATTTTGTAAACGGCGATACGCTGGCGGTGCTGAGCGGCGCACCCAGTTTGACAACGGCGGCGGTCACAAACAGCCCGGTCGGCGGGTATCCAATTGTGGCGGCATTGGGAGCATTGACTGCGACCAATTATAGTTTTGCGTTCAGCAACGCCACGTTAAACGTGACCGCTGCCGCGTTGACGATTACCGCCAACAGCACAAATAAAGTTTACGGACAGAACCTGATTTTTGCCGGAACAGAATTCACCAGCAGCGGCCTGGCAAACAATGACGCGGTGACCAACGTCTTGCTGGCCAGTGATGGGGCAACGAATACGGCTGCTGCTGGAAGTTATTCCATCACGGTAACGAACGCCCTAGGTATTGGGCTAACTAACTATACCATCAGTTATGTGAATGGGACGCTGATGGTGACAAACTCCTCGCCGCTTGTGATCACGAATGGTGCCGGTTTGAGCAGCAGCGGATTTGCGCTAGGGGGAACAGGTGCACCTGGTCAAACGTACATTTTATTGGGGGCTTCCAATCTGGTGCCACCGGTGGTCTGGGTGCCGATTCAAACCAATACGGCCGACGGCAATGGGTTGTTTAATTTCAACGACGCGCAGGCGACAAACTATTCCGGGCGCTATTATCGTATCAGGACCCCCTGAGCCATTTGAGGTATCCCCCTTATGTGGTATGGTTAATTAGCCCCTCGGGGGCTAATTTGATGCAACCAATACGCATTGCACCGGATGTAGAGAAGTCTCATGAAAACACCATCCTCTCGTTGGATCTCGGGCATGGTTGCCTCCTTGAGTCCTGTTGATTCCTTCGTTCGTCTGGAAAGTGACTGTTTCAATTCCGGTATGGCAGGGCCTTTGATAAAGGCCTGCCATATTGTGTCGCAATAATTTTTTTGTAACCCGCCAGTTGGCCCTCATGCGGGGCAAACTGTAAATATGCCCTAATCTATGAATAGACTGATGTACCCGGCCCTTAATCTCAAATTTGTCTGGCGTAATTTACTGCTTATATTGTCTGCGATGGCGCCGTTGGCTGCCCAAGCCCAGTATGATTACTTCAACATTTCCAGCGGGTCAGACTGCATCATGCAGGATTATCGCTCGGCCAATGTTCCCTCGGGAATATACGACGCCATTCACCAGGATTATGCGACCAGTTCGGACGGTGGATCGGGTTACTTCTATGGCGGTTTTACGCACCAGAATTCTGTCAATGGCAACAAGATGTCGCTGGTGCAATACGTGTGCTGGCCTGCGGGTGGAGGATTTCCCTATTCCTATTCCCAGCAGATTCCATTTTTCGCCGGTACCAACATGGTGGGATACCCGCAGATTGGCGAAGGCAGCAGTTGCGCCATTAAGGGTTATTGGCCGCAATTTACCAGCAACCTGTGGACGCGGGAAACGGTTCGCTACTGGCAGCCGGCGGATGGCACGCCGCACGTAGGTTATCAAGGCATGTGGATTAAGGAGCCGGTGAGTGGCAACTGGTATCACGTGGCCACGTTCCAATATCCATTTTCAATCACCGGGGTGACTGGCATTGGCGGTTGGCAGGAGAATTTTACGGGATACACCGGCGATTACATCGTGGACCATGCCAACGGTTATTATCATAAAAGCGGTGCGTGGAGCATGGCCAATCAGATTCAGTACACCAAGACCGGCGATGTATACTTGATTAATACGAACACAGCCACCGAGTCTGCCGTGGGCCCGGACTACACCAGTTTGTACAACGTGACTACCAGTGCTCCCGTAACCCTGACGGTGACCGGGCAGCCAGCGGCGCCGTCCTTCGATCCCATTGTGGTGAGCAATGCCGTGGCCAGCGTGGTGAACAGCAATTTGCTGGTGCAATGGCAGATGCCGCTGTCGAGTTCTCCGCAGTTGGGATACTTGATTGAGGTGTTTAATAATTCAAGCTATACCGGGTCGCCGGTCGTTTCATTTTTTGACAACGATCCTGAAACACATCAGAAGCTGTTAAACATTCCCGGAGTTTCCACGCCCTACGTGCGGCTGACAATTTCTGATATTTTTTACAATACCAACGCACCAATTTTAATTACGCCAACCAACGCCACGCCGAATGCCGCAACGAGTGTTGCCGGGACGGTGGGAGGATTGGCTTATCAATACTATGACACCAGTTCAACCACCTGGAAGGTGTTGCCTAACTTCAGTTCGCTGACGCCGGTGTATAACGGGGCTGTTAGTTTTCCCGATGTGACACCGCGCCGCCAACGTGCGAATTATGCTTTCAACTACACCGGTTATATCACGGCGCCCACCGACGGCATCTATGCCTTCACGCTGCATTCAGGTGATGGTAGTATTTTGACGATTGACGGGGTGACGGTAATCAACTTTGACGGCTTGCATGATTCTTCGCAGTTCATGGGTGGCAGTATGGCGCTGGGCGCGGGCGCGCATACTTTTAATTTAAAATTTTTCAAAGGTGCAGCCAATCCCGTTAATACCACGGCTTATACCGATGGTTTGGGTCTGGCTTGGGAAGGGCCCGGGATTTCCAGGGCAGACATTCCGGCTTCAGCATTTTCACGCGTGCCAGGAAGTGGCGAACCTTCCATTTCACTCACTGCGCCGTCGAATAATTCCACCCTGCTAAATTCCAGCCCGGGTTTGACGGCGGTGGTGACCACCAACGGCGTAACAGTGAACAGTGTGCGCTTTTATCTGACGGACTATTACTCCTATTATTTCCGGCCCAGTGCTGGTTCGGATTACTACCTCGGCCAGGACACGGCCGCACCATACAATTTTAACTCACTCATTTGGACCGCGCCGACCAACTTGGTGCGTGCCCGCCTGGTGTATAACGGCACAAATACCATTGATTCCGCGCCGGTCAGTATCGCCACCACGAACGCCTTGTTTGGTCCGTGGTATTGGACTCCTTTGGAAATGCATATTTATCCTTCCGGGGCAAACGTCAATGGAGGCAAATTTGCCATCTTGGGTGACGGCATGAACATGGTAAGCCGCCAGGTGAGCGGTGATTGTACGTTAATCGCCCATGTGGCCAGTATCGCCCCCAATGTGGCTGGGCCAGATGGCGTGTATCCGAGCACGAGCTGGCGGGCGGGCATCATCTTGCGTGGCACCACCAATAGCGTGATCGGGCAGCCACTTGGTGATGGTTCCGCTACCCGGTTTGCGGCGTTGTTTACGTCGGTGGGCGGCGGTTCTTATTTTGAGAATGATACCATGCGCAACGGCAACGGCGATGCCAATGCCTGGTCGGCCAGCTACGGTAACGGCAACAACTGGTTCAAGCTGGTGCGGAGCAATAGCACCAATTTTTATAGTTACGTTTCCGCCGATGGCACGAATTGGACGCTGGTTAATACCACGAACCTGGCGAATTTTGGCACGGCAATTTACGCGGGCGTATTCACCCATGCCGAGCAATCCATGAATCCGAACGTTCATTACGCCACGTTCGATAACATCAGCATTTCCGGCAACATTCTTGGCCCGCCTGGCGTGTCGGTTAATCCGCAGACCGCCACCGTTTTTACCGGCCAAAATCTCACCCTGACCGCCACGCCCAGCGGTAATGCGCCGTTCTCATATCAATGGCAGTACAACAGTGTGAATATTGCCGGCGCAACCAATACAACTTTGGCGTTGACGAATTTGTTGCCCACGGCATCGGGACTCTACACGGTGGTGTTAAACAATTCCAACGGCACGGCCAGTGCCACCGCCACCATTACGGTGCAAACACCCGCCTTGCCCGTGGCGACCATTGTGTCGAACAGCCCTGTTGCCTATTGGCGCTTGAACGAGACCACCGGTCCGACGGCCTATGATTCGATGGGTAATTTTAATGGCACCGGTGAAGGCGGCATTGTCTTTGGCGTGCCTGGCGTGACGAATTCGCCGTTCACTGGATTTGAAGGTAACAACTTGGCAGCACAATTTAATGGCTCGGATTCAGACGTTAACCTGCCGGCAATAAATCTGAACACAAACACAGTGACCATCACGGGTTGGGTGAAACGCAGCGGGACTCAGACCGCGTGGTCTGGCATTGTGTTTTGTCGCGCTGGGACCACGGCGTCCGGTTTCCATTTTGGCACCGCCAATGAATTGCGCTATACTTGGAATAATTCGGGCAGCACTTATGGTTGGAGTTCCACCTTGGTGCCGCCGGATGGTGTATGGACATTTGTGGCGCTGGCGATTTCGCCATCACAGGCAATCATATACATGGCCACCAATGGCACGCTGCAATCGGCCACGAACGTGGTGGCCAACGCAGTTCAGGCTTTTGCTGGCACATCCTACTTGGGTTATGATCCAAACAGTGGTTCCCGGCGAATCAATGGTTCGCTTGACGAGTTCGCAATTTTCAACCGCACACTCACGGCGGCGCAAATCGGACAAATCCTGTCGGCTTCATTATCGGCCACGCCACCCGGAGTCAGCTTGACGGCACCTGCGACCGGCACCGGGTTCGCCTCGCCAGCCACAATTAATTTAACAGCGAATGTAAGCACCAACGGCCACAGCATCACCAGCGTGCAGTTTTACAATAGCTCTACGTTGCTGGGCCAGTCAACCACGGCACCTTACAGTTATGTTTGGAACAACGTGCCGGCGGGCAGTTATACGGTGTTGGCGCAGGTGACGTATGATACAGGCAACACGCTCGGTTCGGCACCGGCTTATATTACGGTAAATCCGGTTCCGCCTGCACCAGCCACAATTACCCCCACAGCTTTGTCTGGAAACTTGATCAGTATTGTCTGGCCCGCCACCACCTATGCCTCGGGCTACATATTGAGCCGGAACGGAACGGCCATTGCGTATCTGGCTGCCACCAATTATTTGGATCTGGGACTCACGGCAAATACCACATATGCATATTCCGTGGTGGCGACCAACATTTATGGGAGTTCTTCATCCAGCGTGACCAATTCAGCCAAAACGCTGGTCACAGGTACTGCGCGATGGTGGGATGCAAACGGTTCAGCAACCGGCCCGCAAGACGGCAACGGCAACTGGGGCAATACCGCCAATACCTGGTGGAATGGCACCGCAAACGTTACGTGGGCCGACAACAACCTGGCGATCTTCGGCAACGGTACTACCACAAGTTATTCGGTCGTGTTGACGAACAACGTCACGCCCAGTGGAATTATTTTTAACGCGAACAACGGCGGCAATTACAGTTTCTCCAGCAGCGGCAGCAGCGCGCTAATATTTTCCGGCACGCCGTCGATTATCTGTAACGACAACGTCACCTTTAGCGAACTGCTCGGTGGCAGTGGATCGTTCATCAAGTCCGGGGGAGGCACGCTCACCGTTACCGGTGGCAATACCAACAGCGGCCCGGTGGTTATAAACGGCGGGAAACTGGTGGCCACTGGCGGCGGTTGGTATTCCAATCGCGGTATTGGTTCGGGCGCACTCACAATCAGTAATGGAGCCGTTGCTGAATTTACCCAATCCCATGGATTTGGCGAAAGCAACGGCGGGGAGCCGGTAACGCTCAATAACGGAACCTTGTTGCTGGATGGCGACAACTATGCCAGCGCCATTACGATGACGGCAGGCACCATCACCGGTGCGAACAGCCATTACATTGCACCGATTGGCGGTATGAATTGCACCGTAAATGCGGCGGCTGTGGCCTCCAGCATCAGCACACCCACTTTGTCGTTGCAAGGTTCAGTGACCTTCAATGTTGCGCGGGGCACCTCGCCCGTGGATTTGCAACTGTCCGGCGGTGTCATTACCGGGGTTGGTCCTATTACCAAGAGCGGCGCGGGAATTTTCCAATGCAGCAGCACAGGCACATACACGGGAGCTACGACGGTCAGTGCCGGCACGTTGCAAATGGATGGTGCTTCGGGAACTAACACGGTTTCAATCAATAGCACCGCGACCTTGACTGGCGTTGGTACCGTTCAAGGGGCAACTACCGTTGCGTCCGGTGGCACGCTTGCACCCGGCGACGGTGGTATTGGCAAATTAACATTTACCAACAAGCTGACCTTGAATTCTGGCAGCACCACGGTAATGGAATTGAGCAAAGCCAATTCGGTTTTAACCAACGACTTGACCTCGGTGGCTGGAGCATTGGCTTTGGGCGGCACCTTGACGGTTACCAACATCAGCACCAATGCGCTGGCCGCGGGCGACAGTTTTGACCTGTTCAATGCCGGAAGTTTTAGTGGTAGCTTCACCACCAGGAATTTGCCGCCCTTGGCGACCAATCTCGTATGGGACACCAGCGCTCTGGCCAACAGTGGGGTCATTACGGTGGCTTCCATCCCGGTTATTGGCAGCCAGCCACAAAGCCTGACCGTGAATTCCAACAGCCCGGCCGACTTTAGCGTGGGAGCAACTGGAACGGGAACATTGGCATATCAGTGGCAAAAGAATGGCACCAACATCTCTGCAGCCACGGCCAATGTGTTCAATATTGGCAATGTCATGCCGGGCGATGCCGGGAATTATACGGTGGTCATCACAAATAACTATGGTTCAGTGACCAGTATTGTGGCGGTATTGTCGGTTAATGCTGCCCCGCTGATTTCTTTGCAACCGCAAAGCGTGACAGTATATGTGAATAGCAACGCGACGTTCAGTGTCACGGCCAGTGGCGTGCCGGTGCCGGTTTACCAATGGTGTTTCAATGGGACCAACCTCGCTGGGGCTACTTTGACCAATTGGACCGTGACGGCGGCACAACTTACCAATGAAGGAAATTATACGGTGATTATCTCCAATAATCTCGGAGCAATTACGAGCAGCGTGGCGTCGTTAAGCCTTTATCGCGAATATGGTCGTGCGCCAGTGCCATATCCCAGCCTGGCCGCTAGCAATGGGGCCTGGCATTTAATTGTGCCTGGCTTTCAATTGGGCGGAACCAATCTGGCATCCACTGATGCGCGCACCAATGACATCAGTGAAGATGGCATTATCTTCACGAATTCATTGCAAGCGGGGCAGGGGACAACCGTGCTGGTGGTGGCTTCCGGTGCCGGTTATTTGAATGCGTGGATTGATTATAATACCAATGGTTCATGGGCGGATCCGGGAGAACAGGTTTTCACCAACGTTGCGGTGGTGGCTGGCACGAATGTACTCAATCTATCCGTCCCGGCGTCGGCAGCAGTTTCCTCCAATGGCTGGGCACGTTTCCGGTTTAGCAGTGCCACCAATCTTTTATTTACCGGTGGAGTGCTGGATGGCGAAGTGGAAGATTATCCGGTTGCCATCCTGGCGGGTTTAACACCCGTAACCCCTGTCTTCGGGAGTGTTTTCATGATCAATAGCGGTGGCTTTAGTTTAACTGCAACCGGCGCAATTGGTGGGACTTGCGTTTTGTATGGAGCGACGAATTTAACGCCTCCGGTTGTCTGGCTTCCCGTGCAGACAAATACCGCCGGACCCAGCGGTGTTTTCAACTTTAGCGACTCACAAATCACAAATTATCCGCAGCGGTTCTACCGTTTGATGACTCAATAATTTGCATTTTGAGGCGGTATGAGTGATTGTGTGCAAGGCTAAAACTCAAACCGATATATTTTCTCCCCCGAATGTGGTATGGATACCACATTTTGGGGGTGGTAAGGTAACTTCGGTAACTGAGAAGCCCTAGTGCAACTCAATGCAATCCGTTTTTCCAGCCCTAATAAGTTTTCAGATCAGATGCATGCATACACTGCCCGTGTGATGCATGTTCGTTGTTCCAACCAAACCTAACCCTAACCCCGTAATTCATGAAACCAAGCCCAAACTATCGGTCCCTAGCCACCAAGCTGGGGATAATTGCCACCGCTTTAATCATTAAACAAACCGCGTGCGCAGATACGCTTACTTGGGTTGGCGCATCTACCACGTCGGTCAACTGGAGCGATTCGCTTAACTGGCTGAATTCTTCGTCGGTCAATGCCACCCCCAATAATGGCGATGACCTGACGTTTCCAAATGCGTTGTTAACGACCAGCACCAATGACTTGGCGTCGTTGACTGCAAAGTCCGTTACTCTGGCCAATGGCAACTTTGATTTCTTTGGCAATGCGCTGACGGTTTCAACTGGTATCACCAATTCGGCGGGTGACAATATTTTTGACATCCCTTTGACTTTGGGGGCCTCGCAAAATTTTGAGGCGGATGCCCAGTCGATGACCTTCGACAAGGCCATTACCGGTGGTGCTAATTCGCTCACAATTCAGGGCGTGGGGAACGTGAATTTGTATGGACAGGTTTCTGGCACGGGCAGCCTGATTATGTCTGGCACCGGCACTTTGCTGGTGACCAATCGCCAGCCATTGACGGGTGGCATTATTGTTAACAGCGGCATCATGCAGGTTTCAACACCTGGCAACCTCAACTTCGGTGGTGCTGAAACACCCTCGCTGATCACGGTGAATACCAATGGTACGATTTATGGAACAACGACGCATGCTATTGGTGGCAGTGTGTCCATGTTTATAAATCGCGGAATTTGGGAGTTGGATGATGAAGATTATAAGCAGAACATAACGATGTGGGACGGCACCATTGAGCCCGGTCCCAATCCGAACAGCTCTGGTGGAGAATTGCGTGTGGGTGGCGCTGGCGGTGGTGGTACCTTTACTTGGTACATTACCAACTCGATTACGGGTTCTATCATCAACAGCCCGTTGAACACCATCGGATCAACTGTAAACCTCATTTTGGATGTGGCCCGCGGTTCCGCGTCGAGTGACTTGACCATCAATGGTGTGATCAGGAACAGCGGTAATATTACAGTTGTCCATAATGGTATTACGACCCTTGGCGGTCTTAACACGCAATCCGGAACATTTACTATTTCTGGGGGCACCGTTGTTGTACTGGGAAATCTTTGGTCCAGCCTAATCACCGTTACGAGCAACGCTATTCTTGATATTTCCGGCACCTCTTTTTCACTTAATACAAACTCCACCTTAACCGGCACGGGCACAGTTCTTGGCACGCTTTACGATAATAATCCGGGCGTTACTGGTGCCGTATTATCTCCAGGCGGAAATAACTTGGCGGGGACTTTAACCATGGGTGGCCTTAGCCTGAGCGGCAATGGCTTGACACTCAATTTCGACTTGGCTAACACGACTGCCATTGGTGGTGGTACTAACGATCTCATTATCGCCACAAATTTTAACGCCAATGCCGGATCCACCAATCTGGTTAATATTTCATTCTTGAATGGCACTCCGGTAAGTGGGGTGCCTTATACGTTGATTAAATATGGCAATGGTTTTTCAGGTGATCCGTCTCAATTTTTGACCGCCACCGCTTCCCGGTATTCGTACCTTTTTACGAATAACACGACTTTGGGCGCGATTCAGGTAATTGTCACCGGTTCGCCGGGTAATTTGACCTGGAAGGGTGATGGCATTACGAACAGTTGGGATGTGAACACTTCTTCAAACTGGCTTTTGAGTGCCGCAATCAGTCCGTTCTTGCAGGGGGACAACGTAACTTTTAACGACAATGGTTCCAATATTCCGCCGGTGACGCTGGTTGGCTCGTTGCAGCCGACCATAATCACTGTGAATTCCACCAAGGATTATACCTTTGCCGGGAGTGGTGCTCTTTCTGGCGGCACGCTTTTGAAGAGCAATTCTGGAAACCTGACGATTTTGACTGCGAATATTAACACCGGTGGGGGAAGTTTAAACGGCAGTGGCGTTGTTATGGTTGGCAATGGTGGTACTACCGCCGCCAATATCGGCACAGGCCCCTTGACCAATAATACGAAGGTTACGTTCTATGAGAATACCAGTGTAACCTACGGCGGCAACATGAGTGGCACTGGCAGCCTGGTGGCCAATATGCCTGGCGCCACCTTGACCTTGACGGGCAGTAATACTTTCTCCGGTGGATTGACGGCATTGAACGGCACCACGCAAATTGGCAACAACACGGTTGCCAGCGTGGCGGGCACGATTACCAACTACTCTACTTTGAACTTGTATCGCTCCGATGCTTTTACAAACCAGAATAACATTACCAGCGCCGGAAATACCCTTGAGTATGGCAACGGTGACATCAATGTTCGCGGTGTCAATGGCATGACCGTGGATGGTTCGGGCAGCATTAATACTTCGCCGCAGGGCACCTTGTCCATCGGCCAAAGTGCATACGGCAAATTGACTGTTAACAATGGTGGTTTGATTACGCTAGGCGGCAACTTGCTGTTGGGTAACCCCAGTGGTACCGGTAACAACGGTGATGTGATACAAAATGGTGGCACCATTACCGTGGGCAACAATTTGCGCATTGGTCACTGGGCTTCTGAAGTCTCAACCTACACAATGAACGGCGGAACGTTGACTGTCCCTAATAACGACTTGGCCGTTGGTTGGGATGGTATTGGTCTTATGACCATGAACGGTGGTACGGTCAACAGCCGTACTTTTGTCATTGATGACAACGGAACCAGTGCTGCTTTGAACGGCACGAACAGCGTGTTTACCATGAACAATGGTACGCTTAATATTGGTACTGGCGGCATTACGGGAAATACGGCCACTAACGCCATTTATCCTACCATTGTGCTCTCCGGTGGCACAATTGGTACCTTGGCACCGGCGGGTTGGACCTCGGCCATGTATCTCCGGCTCACCAACGGCAGTCCTACGCTGGATACCAGTAACGCGACAGTTACGCTGTCCGGTATATTGTCTGGCAATGGTGGCCTGAACAAGCAAGGGGCTGGTGTTTTGAATCTGAACGGTGTTAATACGTATACGAACACCACCACCGTGGCTGCTGGTACGTTGCAAGGAACTGGCACGATTGCAGGTCCTACGGTGGTTCAATCAGGGGCTAATCTATCTGCCGGTGCGGCGTTTTCTGCTGGCACCCTGACCACCAGTAACCTGACCATGAACACGGGTGCAAACCTGGTTATTGATGCGTCCTCGACTGCCACCAACTGCGACTTGATTTATACCAAGGGAACATTGACGCTCGATACGGCTACCCCCATTTACTTCAATTTCCTGGGTGGCACGCCTAATACTAATGGTGCCTATACGGTGGTCAGCAATCTCCTTTCGCGCACGGGGCACTTGGTGGTGGCACCCACGGGGATGACCCGCTATACCGCCGCGGTGGATGAAAGCAATCCGAGTGCAATTCGCGTTAGCTTTAGCGGCACCAACGCCAACCTTGTGTGGCAGGGCAATGCGTCCACCAATTGGAATATTAATACAGACCTCAACTGGTTGAATGCGGGTGTGGCTGATAAATACTATCAATCCGACGTCGTGCTGTTTGACGACACCGGCATCTCCAAATCCAACGTCAACCTCTCTGCCAATATGACGCCAGCCAGTGTGACTGTGGATACGGCTGGTAATTACACCTTCTCGGGAAGTCCCATTTCCGGCATCACCACCCTCACCAAGAGTGGTTCGGGTAAATTGACCCTCCTTAACAGCAACGCCTATACCGGCCTTACGACCATTGCCGGCGGTACCTTGCAAGTGGGTAATGGCGGAACTTCAGGCGTGATCCCCAATGGCACCGTCAATGACTACGGTACGCTGGCGTTTAATCGCTCGGATTTGGTTACCTTTAGCGGTGCCATCAATGGACCTGGCCAATTGGTCCAGTCTGGCAGCGGTACGCTGTTGGTTATTGCCACCCAAAATCATTATGGCGGTACGACGGTTAATTCGGGCAGCACAGTTCAATTGGGCAATGGTGCGCTGGCTGACGTCGGCAGCTTGGGTAACGGCATCGTCACCAATAACGGTACGATTAATTTCTATCGCTTAAGCAATGTTTCAGTGGCTGCTCCTTATACGGGCGGCGGTAACTTTAACTTCCTGGGCACTGGCGACAGCGGCCAGAGCGGTTATGTATTGAATGCAACCAATACCTTCACCGGTCCGGTTACCTTGAGTTACGCGCGTATTCAAAGCGGTGCCGGTGCTCAAAGCTTCGGCAGCCCTTCGAGCATCACTGTGAACCCGGCCAGCGCTGTATATGCCGTTGCAACGCCGGTTAGCTATCTTTACAACATTCCGCTGACGTTGAGTGGTAGTGGTTGGCAGGATGGTTTGGGTGCCCTGCGCATGGAAGGAAATGGTGTTTGGGCCGGCAATATTACCCTGGCTGCTAATTCTCGTATTGCCGCCACGAGTGCCACGACCAACACGGTGTCCGGTACCATCAGCGGCAACTATGAACTGGAGACCTATGGTAACAACGCGGCTGGCGCGATCCTTCTTTCGCCCTCGTCAGCCAATTCATACAAGGCCCTGCGTGTGAGCATTGGTACGGCGGGCACCAAGACTATTGCCGGCAACAACAACGCCATTCCTAACAATATTCCGTTGATCATGAATGGTGGTACCCTCTGGTTGAACGGGTTTAACAAGACGTTTAGTTCGTTTGTCAACCTGAGCGGCAGTTCCTCCATCCAAAACGGCAGCACTAACTCCGCCGCCACGGTTACACTCACGCCGGTGCTTGGCACCTCTTCTTATAGTGGTAGCTTTGCGGATGGCGCCAGCCAGCCGTTAAATGTGACCTTTACGCAAGCTTCAGGCCTGTGGACTTTGGCATTGCCCACGGCCAGTGCAAACTGGACCGGCAATTTGACCAATAATGGTGGCACGATTTCGAGCGGCACACAAAACACTCCCTTCGGGAGTCAGGGTGTTCTTGGCCGCAGCATTGTTGGCAACAGCAATGCAGTGTTCCTGACCACCATCAATAATGCATTGGCTGGATACAATGGTAACGTAGTGCTCAACAACAGCACCTGGCTGTGTAACCGCTATATCAGCATGAACCCGAATGCGGGTTACCTGTATTTGGCCAACTCGACCATTACTGGAACCAACAGTTCGGACGGCAGTTACGAAAACTGGTCGCTTCCCAGCACCGTCATTATTCGTGGCACAGCCCCGTCTTATTTGCTGGGTGGCGGCACCAGTTCAGCCTTTGACCTT
>Ga0265327_10000521_pt1 | contig 66467 bp, 57 predicted proteins | sample 41621metaG_FD_202089 | JGI IMG/M metagenome (GOLD analysis project Ga0265327, IMG submission 202089) | Rhizosphere microbial communities from Carex aquatilis grown in University of Washington, Seatle, WA, United States - 4-16-21 metaG | ecosystem: Host-associated > Plants > Roots > Rhizosphere...
GGATGATGATTGGCCGCGCATGACGTCGGCGATCACCATTCTGGGGGAAACGAAGATGTTCATCGACGACACGCCGGCGCTGACGCCCACCGAGGTGCGCGCCCGCTGCCGTCGGCTGGCTCGCGAATACGGGCAACTGGGGCTGGTGGTGCTAGACTATCTCCAGCTTATGCAGGTGGCCGGCGGCGGCGAGAACCGCGTCAACGAGATTTCCGAAATCTCCCGCTCGCTGAAGGCCCTAGCCAAGGAGATGAACGTGCCGGTGATGGCTTTGTCGCAGCTTAACCGCAATCTGGAGCAGCGTCCCAACAAGCGGCCAATGCCTTCGGATTTGCGCGAATCGGGCGCCATCGAGCAAGATGCCGATATAATTATGTTTATTTACCGCGACGAGGTATACAACCCGGAGAGCCTCGACAAGGGTACGGCGGAGATTATCATCGCCAAACAGCGCAACGGCCCCGTCGGTATGACGCGGCTGACGTTCCTTGGCCAATACACCCGCTTTGAAAATCACGTCGCCGACCCTCACGCCGGCGCTTCCGGGCCTTCTTTGTCGCCTGATGTGGAGTACAAACCCAGTGGCGGATTTCAAATACCGGATTCGGCGGAGCCTGCCGATTTCCTGTTGCGTAAAAAATAGATGAATCGTATTGCCTGCTTGTTGATCCTTGTTTTTCTGCCGTCCAGCGGCGGGAAGGGCACTGTGTTGGCCGATTCGGAGGGGTTCCATTGATGCTGCCCGCCGCCCACGCCGTACTCGATATGGCGGCGCTGGTCCACAACCTGGCCCGCTTGCGCGAACGTGCCCCTCAAGCCAAAATCATGTCAGTGATTAAGGCCAACGCTTATGGCCACGGTGCCATCGCCGTCGCACGCGCCTTGGCGGGGGCCGATGCTTTCGCTGTCGCCCGCGTCGATGAGGGTATGGCCTTGCGTGAGGCGGGCGTCCGCCAGCGCATCGTCGTGTTGCAAGGTTTTATCTGCGGCGAGGGCTTGGCGCTGCATGCCCGTTACGACCTGGAGCCGGTCATCCATTCCGAAGCCCAAATAGACAGGCTGGAGGCGGCGGTCTTGGAGCGTCCGGTCGCGGTTTGGCTCAAGCTGGACAGTGGCATGCACCGGCTCGGCCTGGATGCGGAGGCGTTTGCCGTTTGCCACCGCCGCTTGAGTCTTTGCCAGGCGGTGCGCCAACCGCCGTTTCTCATCACCCATCTGGCCAACGCCGACGCCTTGTCCGACCCCGCCACCGGTCGCCAGCTTGACTTGTTCCGCGACCACGCGGCGGATTTGCCGGGCGAGCGTAGCATTGCCAATTCGGCGGGGCTGTTGGCCTGGGAAAACGCCCTGGCGGAATGGGTGCGCCCCGGCATTGCGCTATACGGCGTCTCGCCCTTTCCAAATCGCACAGGGCGGGAAGATGGGCTCAAGCCAGTGATGACGTTGCGCACCCGGCTGATCGCCGTCAAGCCGCTCAAGGTCGGCGACGCGGTCGGGTACGGCGGCGACTGGGTTTGCCGCCAGGCCACGCGGATGGGCGTGGCCGCCATCGGCTATGGCGATGGCTATCCCCGCCAAGTGCGCCCGGGCACGCCTGTCCTGGTGCGTGGCCGTCGCGTCCCGATCATTGGCCGGGTGTCCATGGACATGATTACGCTTGACTTGGGCGAATGCAGTGAAGCGGAGGTGGGGGATGAAGTGATCTTGTGGGGCGAGGGCTTGCCGGTGGAGGAGATCGCTCGCCAGGCGGACACGATCCCTTATGTGCTGCTGTGCAATGTGACGCCTAGAGTGAAGCGGATTGAGCATGGGCAGGGTTTGGCGGGGAGGGGCAGTGGTGTTTAGGGGGGCTTGTAAGCGATAAAAAACCGAGACGTACCCGAATGCATGGATTTTCCTCTTCAGTGTGGCAACCTATATAATTAGCCGATCTAGCGTTAAGCCTTCCCGTATCGAGTTCCGGGTTGCCGCCAGATAGCCACCATAGCGCATCGCCCGTTGCATTTATCTGTTTATATGGCACGTATAGTATAAAAATTACCGGGTGATTGCGGCTTCATTGCGCCGTCCAGCCCGGCGTCAAGATAATCGCTTTTTTGAAGAGTACTCACTCATGAGCCAAAAATTTCCCTCACTGGCATTCGCTGATGCCGATATTAAGGCGATTGACGACGCACTCGCCGTTTTGGAGCAAAAATTTGCCCCTTTGCTGGCCCTTTCGCCTGAAGAGCGGCAGGTTCTGGCGGAAATGGTTGGGAAATCCCAGGAGCTATACCAGCAAGCGCTTGCGGTGGCAGCCATGAATCCCGGGCTTATTCCGGAGCCCTTGGCCTCGCCTGAGGATTGCCACGATTTTGACGATATCGACAAACTCCGTTCCCGTGTCCTCCGCCTGCGCCAATTGTTGGAGAAAATCGATGATGGGCAAATGGCTCTGGGCGTCTGAGGGGGTTTCGTTTGGCGGAGCATTGACGGGCGGCGCTTCCCGCCCCGTGCACATCCCGGCGTTGACGGCCCGCTCGATTTGACGAGCTGTCCGTAAGCCGCTTTTAGACGTTGCCCGCCGCTTGTCGGGTTTTGGTGGCTGGCATCCCCCTTCACCGTTCGCCATCGGTCGTCCGGACTCGGTATCCATGCTCCGCAGCCGCCGCTGAAAAATAGTCTATTGCGGTTTTTATCCGGAGGAGCGTCGTTTTCATTGGCTTATGCCGATTTTCCTGCGAGTGCTATCGGTCAATCCGCGCCTTTCTCCCCGTCCCGCCAGGTTTTTAATTCCCACTGAATCTGTAAAGAATTCGCAATTGCTTGTTGCGTCTTTTAAATCATTGATTTTGAGCGTTTGGCTTCCAAATTTAGAAAGGCTAAAAAACCCGCTTGACTTCGATGGGCATGGTTTCTATATTGCCAATAATTAGGAGCGTGTGGGGAAAAATGGGAATTAGTGGGAGTAGGGGTAGGGGGTGCGTTGTTCCGTGGCTGCAATCCAATCAATCTCGATGAAAAAGGCCGCTTGGCAGTGCCGACCCGCTATCGGATGGAATTGCGCGAGTGTTGCGAACAGCAATTGGTGTTGACAGTCAGCCCAGACCGCTGCCTTTTGTTGTACCCCTTGCCCGAGTGGGAGGATATCGAACGCAAGATCAACAGGCTGCCCAGCCTGGACAAAAGGGCCAAGCGTTTGCAGCGCTTGCTGGTCGGCCATGCCACCGAGTGCGAAATGGACGGTCAAGGCCGTGTGCTGATTGCAGAGCCTTTGCGCAAATTCGCCAGTCTGGAGAAGCGGGTGGTTTTGGTCGGGCAGGGCAATAAATTTGAGGTTTGGGACGAGGATGTCTGGAATCGCAGCCGCGACGAGTGGCTGGAAGAAGAAAATTTGGACGGCCTGGCCGACCTTTCCGCGGAACTAGGCAATCTCTCATTTTAATGAACACCGGTAATAGCCTGCATTTTCCAGTCATGTTGGTCGAAGCGCTGGAAGGTCTGGCTATTCGTCCCGACGGTTTTTATGTCGATTGTACGTTTGGCCGGGGTGGTCATAGCCAGGCGATTCTGCGGCGCATGGGCGCTTCGGGGCGTTTGTTGGCCTTGGACAAAGACCCCGCCGCCTTGGATTCGGCGGAGGCGAGGGCGCTACTTGACGACACGCGCATCATTCTGGCCCACGGTAGCTTCGCGGGACTAGGGGGACAGGTCGGGCGCCTGGGGATGGCGGGGCAAGTTGACGGCGTGCTGATGGACTTGGGGGTGTCTTCGCCGCAACTGGACGAGGCGGACAGAGGCTTCAGTTTTTTGCGCGACGGGCCTTTGGACATGCGCATGGATACGAGCCAAGGGCTTACGGCCGAACAGTGGTTGGATGGGGTTGGCGAAGCTGAACTGGTCAAGGTGTTGCAGACCTACGGCGAGGAGCGCTTTGCTCGGCGCATCGCGGCGGCGGTCATGGCGGCGAGGCCCGTCAAAACCACCCGCCAGTTGGCCTCGCTGATCGAAAGGGCCGTCCCCCATAAGGAAAAGCACAAGCATCCCGCGACGCGCAGTTTCCAGGCCATCCGCATCGCCGTCAATCGCGAGCTGGACGAATTGGAGCGGGGCTTGGCGCAGGCGCTGGAGGTTTTGGCCCCCGGCGGCCGTTTGGCGGTGATTTCCTTCCACTCCCTGGAGGATCGCCTCGTCAAGCATTTCATACGCGAGCAGGAACGGGGCAAGCCCGTGCCTTCGCGTCTTCCCTTGTTGAAAGAACACCAGCCGATGCTTAAAGCAGTTGGCAAGGCGGCAATGCCTGCCGAAGAGGAATTGCGGGCGAATGTTCGCTCGCGGAGTGCGGTTTTGCGTGTGGCGGAGCGTGTGGCGGTATGAGAAGTCTGGTGGTGTTGCTAGTGGTTTTGGTGGCTTCTGCTTTAGGGGTGGTGTACACGAAATACCGCTCGCGCATGTTGTTTGCGGAAGTCCAGCGTATCGAGCAGGAGTTGGACGCTTACGATGTGGAGTTGGGGCAGCTTCAGTTGGAACAAAACACTTGGGCCGAGCACAGCCGCATCGAAAAGTTGGCACACGGCCGCTTGGGCATGGCGATGCCCCAACGGGATTTAATTATATATATCAAACCTTGAAAGCGGGTCTTGCGATGATAAAAGTTGTGCGTCCCAGACTAAACGAAGAATCGGATTATTCCAAGCGCTGGAGCGTTTTACTGGGCGCGTTGATGTTCGGCATGGTTGTCTTGGTAGCCCGGGCGGTGAATTTGCAAGTGCTGGACCGGCAGTTTCTCCAGCATCAAGGCGATATTCGCCATGTGGGCCTGATTCCGGTGCCTGCCCATCGCGGGCGCTTGCTGGATCGCAACGGCGATTTGTTGGCTATCAGCACGCCGGTGAAGTCGGTATGGGTCAATCCCAAGGAGTTTGAGGCCGAGGAAAAAGACATTAAAGCCCTAGGCGACTTGCTGGGGGTGTCGGCCAAGGACATCCACAAGCGCGTCGATGACAGCGGCCGCGGTTTCGCCTATTTGAAAAGAAGAATCAGCCCCGAGCTGGCCGAGCAAGCCATCGCGCTGGGCGTGCCTGGCGTTTACGCGGATCGGGAGTTCCGCCGCTATTACCCGACCGGCGAAGTCACCGCCCATCTGATCGGCTTCAACAACCTGGAAGACCAGGGCCAGGAGGGCATGGAGCTGGCCTACAACGACTGGTTGAAGGGCGTGCCCGGGAGCAAGCGCATCATGCGCGACGGCAAGCGCCGCATCATCGAAGACCTGGAAAACGTGCGCCTGCCGGTGCCCGGCAAGGATCTGTCTCTCAGCATCGACCAGCGCCTGCAATATCTGGCCTACCGGGAATTGAAAAAGGCCGTGATCCAGCAGAAGGCCAAGTCGGGCTCCTTGGTGTTGCTGGACGCCGAGAACGGCGAGGTGCTGGCGATGGTGAACCAGCCTTCCTTCAACCCCAACAGCCGTGCGAAGATCAGTGGCAACGTGTCGCGCAACCGCGCCATGACCGATGTGTTTGAGCCGGGCTCGACGATCAAGCCGTTTGTGGTCGCTTGCGCATTGGAATTGGGCAAGATCAATCAGAACTCGATCTTCGACACCACACCTTTGCACATTGGTCCGAATGTCGTCAAAGATGTGCATAATTACGGCATGTTGGATGTTGCCCACATTCTGCAAAAATCCAGCAACGTGGGCGTCTCCAAGATTGCCCTCAACCTGCCTTCGGCCAAATTCTGGGCGTTTTACAACAACCTCGGTTTCGGCCAGCCGTTGGAAACCGGTTTTCCCGGCGAGTCCAGCGGCCGCCTGTCCGCCGACCATCATTTATGGCGGCCCTTCCAGCAGGCCACGCTATCGTTCGGCTACGGCTTGTCCACGTCATTGTTGCAATTGGGCCGCGCCTACCTGGCCATCGCCAATGACGGTGTGCTGCCCATGGTCGGCTTGCTCAAGCGTGACAAGCCCGTTGAATCACACCAAATCATGTCGGCCAAGACAGCCAATAATGTGCGGTCGATGTTGGAGAATGTGGTATCCAAGGAAGGCACGGCGCTTAAAGCCAGCGTCGCCGGCTTCCGCGTTGCGGGCAAGACGGGCACGGTGAAGAAAATCGGCGCGCATGGCGGTTACACCAATTCCCAATACTTAGGCTTGTTTGCCGGCATGGCCCCGGCCAGCGATCCCAAGCTGGTCATGGTGGTGATGATCGACGAGCCCTCGGCGGGCGAATATTACGGTGGCGCGGTGGCCGCCCCGGTATTTGCGAGCGTCATGGAAGGCGCGTTGCGCCTGCTCAATATTCCGCCGGATCAAGACGTGCCGACGCCCGCGGCCGGCAAGGATGGCGCGATATGAGCCCTGCCAGGGAAGCTGGCTTTCCGCTGGCCCGGCTGTTGGCCGGATGGGCGGAGATCCCCGCCGATTGTGCGTCGGCGGTGGGCGGGCTTTGCCACGACAGCCGACGCTTGCGTCCGGGCGATTTGTTTTTCGCCCTGGCGGGAAGCCGGGCGCACGGTATGGCGCATGCAGCCCAAGCGGCAGCCATGGGGGCTTGCGCGATTGTTTACGATCCAGCGCGGGGCGGGGCGGAGCTGGCCTTGGCGGATTTTGGCATTCCCTGTTTCCCGGTGGCGCGTCTAAGCCAAGCGATGGGCTTGATTGCCGACCGTTTTTTCGGCGAGCCTTCTTTACGCCTGCGCGTGTTGGGCGTGACCGGCACCAACGGCAAGACCTCGTGCAGCCACTTTCTAGCCGATGTTTTAAGGCCGGATTCGCCGTCCGCTGTCATCGGCACCTTGGGCTGGGGCGCTCCCGGCGCTCTGCGGCCCACGAGCCACACGACTCCCGACGCCATCGAGGCCCATGGTTTGTTGGCTAGTCTATTGGCGGAGGGATTTAACTGCGTGGCGATGGAGGCGTCTTCCCACGGGCTGGATCAGGGGCGCTTGAACGGAGTCCGCTTCGCGGGCGCTTTGTTCACTAATTTGAGCCGCGATCATTTGGATTATCACCAGAGCATGGAGGCTTACTTGGCCGCCAAGTTGCGTTTGGTCGATTGGCCGGGCTTGGCCTTTGTCGTGTTCAACGCGGACGACGCCAGTGCGGCGGCGATTGTGGCGCGGGCAGGCTCGGGCACGAGAAAGATTGGCTTTAGCCTGCTTGAAACATCCGTGCCTTACGCTGGCGTCGAGATTGTCCGGGCTTCGGCTGTCCGCCACGGCCAGGACGGGATTGCCTTTGATGTCCATGTTGCCGGCCAGTGTGCCCACGTTTTCGCGCCGCTGTATGGCGATTTTAATGTGGAAAACTTGCTCGGCGTGCTGGGCGTGCTGCTGGCCTTAGGGCTGGGCCTTGACGAGGCGGCGCGGCGTTTGGCGCATGTCCGCGCCGTGCCGGGCCGCATGGAGCGCTTCGCCGCGCCGACTGGGCCTGCCGTGGTGGTCGATTATGCGCATACGCCCGATGCTTTGCACAAGGCTCTTGCCAGTCTAAGGCGGCATTGCCGGGGTGTTTTGTCGGTGGTGTTTGGCTGCGGCGGCGACCGGGATCGGGGCAAACGCCCGCAGATGGGCGTCGTCGCCGAAACCTGGGCGGATCGCGTGGTGCTGACCGACGACAATCCCCGTTCCGAGGACGGCGACGCCATCATTAGCGACATTCTTGACGGTTGTGTCCGCCAGGACGCCACCGTCATCCGCGACCGTCGGCTAGCCATCCGCTGGGCGCTGGAGCGATTGGGGCCGGATGATGTGTTGCTGGTGGCCGGCAAAGGGCACGAGGACAGCCAGGACATCGGCGGGGAGAAACATCCTTTTAGTGACCGGCTTGTTGTCCGCCAATTGCTGGGCTTGCCGGAGGAGGAGATGGCCGCATGCGCTTGAGCGAACTCAGCTTGATCGTCGCCGGCGAATTGCAAGGCGAGGACGTGGCTTTTGCCACCGCCAGCATCGACACCCGCACCTTGAATCCGGGCGATTTGTTCATCGCCATCGGCGGGCCGCGTTTCGACGGCCATGATTTTGTTGGCCAAGCGGCCGCCGCCGGAGCAATCGCCGCCGTGGTCGAACGCAAGGTCGAGGCTGCCCTGCCGCAGTTGCTCGTGTCCGACGCCCGCATCGCGCTGGGCAAGCTGGGCGCGGCTTGGCGGCAGGCGAGTCCGGCGCGGGTGGTGGGCCTGACCGGCAGTAACGGCAAGACGACGGCCAAGGAAATGATCGCCGCGATTTTGGGCGTCCATGATCCTGTCCTGTCTACCCGAGGCAATCTCAACAATGATTTTGGCGTGCCCTTGACCCTGCTCGGGCTCAGGCCCGAACACCGTTACGCGGTGATCGAGATGGGGGCCAACCACCTGGGGGAAATCGAATACGTGGCCGGGCTGGCCCGGCCGGATGTCGCGCTGATTACCAACGCTGGATCGGCGCATTTGGAGGGCTTTGGCAGCCGTGAAGGCGTGGCGCGGGGTAAGGGCGAGATCATCGGCGCACTGGGGCCGGACGGCATTGCCATCCTCAACGCGGACGACGCTTACATCGGCCTGTGGCGGGGCATGGCCGGTGCGCGCCAAGTGATTAGCTTTGGCTTTGGCGATGATGCCGACGTGCGCGGCTTGGCGGATTCAGTGCAAGGCACCAGCAGCGCGTCCGGCGGTTTCCAAACACGCTTTTGTTGCGAGTATTTGGGGCGGCGGCATGATATCACGCTGAATCTGGCTGGCCGGCACAATGTCGCCAACGCCTTGGCGGCGGCGGCGAGCTGCTTGGCCCTGGGGCTGGATTTCGGCCAGATTGCGGAAGGGCTGTCCCGCCTTTTGCCGGTGCCGGGACGGATTCAGCCCGTGCGGTCAAGCGCCGGGGCTTTGTTGGTCAACGACACCTACAACGCCAATCCGTCTTCCTTCAAGGCGGCTTTGGAGGTGCTGCTGGCGTTGCCGGGCGAGCCTTGGCTCGCGCTAGGCGCGTTCGGCGAGTTGGGCGAGACCAGCGCCGCCTTGCATGCGGAATTGGGCGTGCTGGCCAAGTCTTCGGGGGTGGCCCGGCTGTTTGCCACCGGCCCCAACGCGGAGCAAGCTGTGGACGCTTTTGGCCCTGGCGCACGATTTTTCTCGCGCCAGGAAGAGTTGATTGAAGCATTACAAAAAGAATTGCGCGAGGACGTGGCCTTACTGGTGAAAGGCTCGCGCAGCCAACGCATGGAGCGCGTCATTGAGGCGCTTTGCGCCAGGACTGAAACATGCTGTTGAAAATTGCCGAGTGGCTGGAAAACTATATCGATGTTTTCCGTGTTTTCCATTATCTGACTTTCCGGGCCATTCTCGGCGTGCTGACCGCGCTGGTGATTTCGCTGCTGGTCGGGCCGCATATGATCCGCCGCCTGAGCCGCTATAAGATCGGCCAAAGCATCCGCCAAGACGGGCCGCAGTCGCACTTTTCCAAGGCCGGCACGCCGACCATGGGCGGCGCGCTGATTTTGGTGTCGGTCAGTATCAGCACCTTGCTGTGGGCGGATCTGGGCAACCGTTACGTGTGGGTGACTTTGCTGGTGACCCTGGCGTTTGGCGGGATTGGCTTTGTTGACGATTACAAGAAGCTGGTGTTGCGCAATAGCAAGGGGCTGGCGGCGCGGCATAAATATTTGAGCCAGTCGCTGTTCGGCTTTGCCGCCGCCTTTTATCTTTACCACACCGCCAGCCTGCCGGCGGAAACCACGTTCATTGTGCCTTTCTTCAAGGATATTTTGCTAAACATGGGCTGGTTTTATGTGGTGATGACTTATTTCGTCATTGTCGGCACCAGCAACGCGGTGAACTTGACTGACGGCTTGGACGGGCTGGCCATCATGCCCACCGTGATGGTGGCGGGTGGCTTGGGCATTTTCGCCTATGCCTCCGGCAACATCAATTTCGCCGAATATTTAGGGATTCCCCACCTCCCTAAGGCAGGCGAGCTGGTGGTGTTCTGTGGCGCACTGGTGGGGGCAGGACTGGGGTTCCTCTGGTTTAACACCTATCCGGCGCAAGTGTTCATGGGCGATGTTGGCGCCTTGGCTTTGGGCGCGGGTCTTGGCGTGTTGGCGGTGCTGGTGCGGCAGGAAATCGTGCTGGTGATTATGGGCGGGGTGTTTGTGATGGAGACCCTGTCGGTCATGTTGCAGGTCTTGTCGTTCAAAATGACCGGCAAGCGCATTTTCCGCATGGCACCGATCCACCACCATTTTGAATTGAAAGGCTGGCCTGAACCTAGGGTGATCGTCCGTTTCTGGATCATCACCGTAATTTTGGTGCTCTTTGGCCTGGCTACTTTGAAGCTACGCTGACCCTTGAAGGTAGACGCGGCTATGAATAAAGCAATCACCGAAACGCTACCGCTGTCTGTGCTCGGGCTTGATCGGTCTTCCCGCGTCCTGGTGGTGGGTTTGGGCGCGACGGGCTTGTCGGTGGCGCGGTTTTTGTCCACTCGCGGTATTCAGTTGGCGGTGGCCGACACGCGGGCCAATCCGCCCGGATTGGCCGAGTTGCGCGAGTGCCTGCCGGATGTGGCGGTGTTTTTGGGCGGCTTCGATCCCGCCGCGTTCGCCCGTGCGACCCACCTCGTGGTCAGCCCGGGCGTGGCGTTGGAAACCCCGGCGGTGCGGCAGGCAATCCGCTTAGGGATGCCCGTGTTCGGCGACCTCGATTTGTTTGCCTGCATGGCGCAGGCGCCGATCATCGGCATCACCGGGGCGAACGGCAAAAGCACGGTCACCACCTTGTTGGGTTTGATGGCCGAGGCTGACCGCCGCCATGTCAAGGTCGGCGGCAATTTAGGCACGCCTATGTTGGATTTGTTGGACGAAGAAGCCGAATTGTATGTGTTGGAGTTGTCCAGCTTCCAGTTGGAGCGCTCCAGCCTGCTGAAGGCGGAGGCGGCGACGGTGTTGAACATCAGCCCCGACCATCTGGATCGCTACGCCGATATCCAGGCTTACGCCGATGCCAAGCGGCGCATTTTTCACGGGCAAGGGCTCATGGTGCTGAATGCCGACGACCCCATGGTCGAAGCCATGGCGGAAGAGGGCAGGCATTGCGTCCGTTTTAGTTTGAGTGAAACAACGGATGCCGAATATCGCTTAAGCCAGGCGGACGGGCAGGAGTGGCTGGTATGCGGCGGCGAGCGGCTGATGCCGGTGGGTGAAATACGCCTGAAAGGTCGGCACAATGTTGCCAATGCCTTGGCGGCTGTCGCTTTGGGCGAGGCGGTCGGCCTGTCCAAGTCGGCCATGGTGAAGGCGTTGCGCGAATTTCCGGGGTTGGAGCATCGCATGCAATGGGTCGCCGAGCTGGACGGGGTCGCTTACATCAATGATTCCAAAGCCACCAACGTCGGCGCTTGCATCGCGGCCTTGGAAGGCTTGGCCGAGCCGGTGATCCTGGTCGCCGGCGGCGATGGCAAGGGCGCGGATTTTTCGATTTTGGCCGGGGTCGCCGCAGGAAAAGTCCGCGCGGCGGTGTTGATGGGACGTGACGCGGCTTTGCTGGAGCAAGCCTTGCGCCCGGCCGTGCCCACTGTGCGTGTGGAAACGATGAAACAGGCTGTGGCCGCCGCGCGCAAGCTGGCGCAAAAAGGCGATATCGTGTTGCTGGCCCCTGCCTGCGCCAGCCTGGATCAATATAAAGACTATCGCGAACGGGGCCGCTTATTTGCGGACGCCGTCAGGAGTTTGCAGTGATGAGAACGCTAACAGCCGGCAAAAGCCGGGGATTGGTCTTGCAATGGGGGCATAAGCGCTTCTATTTGGACACTGTTTTGTTGAGCGCGTCGATGGGCATTTTGGTGTTGGGCTACATCATGGTCGCCTCCGCTTCCTTGCATCTGGGCGAGAAGCTGGCCAATGACAGCTTTTATTTTCCCAAGCACCAATTGGTGCATGTGTTCATGGGCCTCGCGGCCGCGGTTTTTGTCGCGTCCAGGCCGCTGGCGTTTTGGGAAAAGTCTTCCCAAGTCTTGTTTTTGCTGGGCCTGTTCTTGCTGGTGGTGGTGCTGGTTCCAGGCTTAGGCAAATCGGTGAACGGTAGCGTGCGCTGGTTGAGCATTTTAGGATTGCGCATCCAGGTTTCCGAGGTGTTCAAACTGATTTCGGTGGTTTACATGGCGACGTTCATCACCCATCGCCTGCAATTGGTGAGGACTTCCTGGTTCGGCATGATCCGCCCGATGGCGATGTTAGGGGTGGCGTGCGTGTTGTTGTTGAGGGAGCCGGATTTCGGCTCGGCCGCCGTGATCGTGGCCGTGGCGATGGGCATGCTGTACCTTGCGGGCGCGCGCCTGGTGCAGTTCGGCATTTTGCTGGCGGTTGCTGGTGCCGGTGCTTGCTTCCTGGTGTTTACCTCCGCCTACCGGCTCAAGCGGGTGTTGAGTTTTTCCGACCCTTGGGCCGATCCTCTGAATACCGGCTTCCAGTTGACCCAGGCTTTAATCGCCTTTGGCCGGGGCGAATGGGTGGGCGTGGGCCTGGGTTCCAGTGTGCAGAAGTTGTTTTTCCTGCCCGAAGCCCACACCGATTTCCTGTTTTCGGTGATTGGCGAGGAGTTGGGCTTGATGGGGGCTTGCGTGGTGATCGTGCTGTTTTCGGTCGTTGTCTGGCGGGCTTTTGTGATTGGCCGCCAAGCGGAACGGGTGGACAAGCCTTTCGCCGCATACATCGCCTACGGGCTGGGCATTTGGTTTGGCTTGCAGGCGTTCATTAACATGGGTGTCAACATGGGCATGCTGCCCACCAAGGGGCTGACCCTGCCGTTGATGAGTTACGGCGGCGGCAGCATGATCGTCATGTGCTCCGCGCTGGCCTTGCTGTTCCGCGTGCGCAGCGAAGTGATGGAGGCCTCAGGCAGCATATCAAGGGAGAGAGCGGCATGGTCGCGCGTGTCATGATCCTGGCCGGCGGAACCGGCGGACATATTTTCCCCGCCTTGGCGGTTGCCGAGGCATTGCGGGCGCAGGGTTGCGAGCTGTGCTGGATGGGCACGGAGGCCGGCATGGAGGCCCGTTTGGTGCCGCCGCAAGGCATCCCGGTTGAATGGCTGTCGGTGGCCGGATTCCGTGGCAAGGGTTGGCGTGCGAAGCTGCGCGCACCGTTCAAATTGCTGCTGGCTTGCTGGCAGGCTGGTCGGATATTGCGCCGTTTCAAGCCAGATGTGGTGTTGGGCATGGGCGGTTTCGTGGCGGGGCCGGGCGGGATCATGGCTAAAGTCTTAGGCATTCCGCTGGTCATCCATGAACAAAACCGAATTCCAGGCACAACCAACCGGCTCTTGGTAAAATACGCCAAACGAGTATTGGAGGCTTTCCCTGGCAGTTTCACGACTGGGGCGGGTGCCGTTTGCATGGGCAATCCCCTGCGCCAGGCCATTGTGAAGGCGATGGCGCAGGAAAAACCTCCCAGGGGGGAGGATGGTGCGCCCCGGTTGTTGATCGTGGGCGGCAGCTTAGGGGCGAAAGCACTGAACGAAATAGTGCCTGAGGCGCTTGCCTTGGCTTCCGTCAAGTTCAACGTCCGCCATCAAACCGGCGAAGCCCTGCGTGCCGAAACCGAGGCGCACTATGCGCGGCTGGGTGTCGAGGCGGAGGTAGTGGCGTTTATTCAGGACATGGCCGAAGCTTACCGCTGGGCCGACTTGGCGATCTGCCGTGCGGGAGCGATGACGGTCAGCGAATTGGCCGCTGCGGCGCTGCCTGCCATCCTGGTGCCTTTTCCCTACGCCATCGACGACCACCAAACTGCCAATGGCCGTTATTTTTCCGAAGCTGGCGCGGCTTTGCTGCTGCCCCAGTCCGAATTGACTCCTCAACGCCTGTCCGAACAATTGAACGCCTTGATCCAAGCGCATGAATCACTCGCCGCCATGTCCCGAAACGCCCGCAGCCTGGCCAGGCTGGACGCCGCGCAAGCCGTGGCCGAGGTTTGCCTGAGCGAGGCCGGGGCATGAGCGTGCCGCAGCCTGTGGCCGGACATTACGGCATGAAACGCATCCGCCGCATCCATTTCGTCGGCATCGGCGGCGTCGGCATGAGCGGCATCGCGGAGGTGCTCATCAACCTGGGCTACCAGGTCTCTGGATCGGATTTGCAGATGAACCCCAATGCCCGGCGCTTGGCCGACTTGGGCGCGGAAGTGTTTGTCGGCCATGCCGCCGAAAACGTGCGCACCGCCGAGGTCGTAGTGGTTTCCAGCGCCGTGGCCAGCGCCAACCCGGAACTGGCGGCAGCCCGCTTGCACAAGATTCCGGTGGTCTCTCGCGCCGAGATGCTGGCGGAGCTGATGCGCTTCCGCTATGGCATCGCTGTGGCCGGCACGCATGGCAAAACCACCACGACCAGTCTGACGGCGAGCGTCCTGGCCGAGGCGGGCTTGGATCCGACTTTCGTCATCGGCGGTCGGCTCAACAGCGCCGGCACCAACGCGCAGTTGGGCAAGGGGGATTATCTAGTGGCCGAGGCGGACGAAAGCGACGCCTCGTTCCTGCACCTCCAGCCGATGATCGCCGTCGTCACTAACATCGACGCGGATCACATGGAGACCTACGGCGGTGATTTGCAACGGCTTCGGAACACGTTCATTGAATTTTTGCATCACCTGCCGTTTTACGGGTTGGCGATGTTGTGCCTGGACGATCCGGGCATCCGTGAGATTCTGCCCAGCGTCAACAAGCCGGTGAAAACCTACGGGCTTTGTGAGGAGGCCGACATCCGTGCGGTTGCTATCCAAAGGCAGGGCTTTAGCACCCGCTTCACCGTGCTGCGGGCCGGCTGCGACGAAGGCTTGGAGGTGACTTTGAACCTGCCGGGCAGCCACAATATCCTCAACGCTTTGGCGGTCATCGGTGTCGCCACCGAGCTCGGCGTGCGTGACGGCGACATCCAGCGCGCTTTGCTTGGCTTCAAGGGCATAGGACGGCGTTTTCAGCTCAATGGCGAACTGCCTTTGGGGCAGGGCGTCGTCACGTTCGTGGATGATTACGGCCACCATCCCCGCGAAGTCGCGGCAACGCTGGATTCCGCCCGCCAAGCTTTCCCAGGGAGGCGCTTGGTCGTGGTGTTCCAGCCGCATCGCTACACCCGCACCCGCGATTTGTTCGAGGATTTTGTCGGCGTGCTGTCGAAGATCGACGTGCTGGTTTTATTGGAGGTTTATCCGGCGGGTGAGGCTCCCGTGGCCGGTGCCGACGGGCGCTCCTTGTCCCGGGCGATACGCTTGCGCGGTTTGGTCGATCCCATTTTTGTGCCGAAAGCCGATGAGTTGGGGGAGGTCTTGCCGAAAATCCTGGCGGCAGGCGATGTGGTGCTGACCTTGGGAGCGGGCAGCATCGGCGCGGTGGCGGCGGAGTTGCCCAGCCGACTCGCCGTCAAGCTGGCTTTGAATGGCGGTGCGCCGCGTGGGTAGCCTGGCGCGTCCCGGCGTTGCGGAGGTTTCTTTGCCGACCGCTTTGCGCGGGGAATTGCGCCGCGACGAGCCGCTTTGCGACTATACCTCCTGGCGGGTAGGCGGGCCTGCGGATCGGCTGTATCTGCCGGCCGACCTGGATGATTTGCTGTGTTTTCTGCGCGCCCTGCCGGTGGATGAGCCCTTGTTTTGGCTAGGCCTGGGCAGCAATCTGCTGGTGCGCGACGGTGGCATCCGGGGCACGGTGGTATGCACAAAAAACCGGCTGAAGGCCATGCGGCTGCTTGACGGGGAACGGGTTTATGCCGAAGCGGGCGTGCCTTGTGCCTTGGTGGCCCGGTTTTGCGCCGAGCAAGGTTTGAACGGCGCGGAGTTCCTGGCCGGCATCCCTGGCACATTTGGCGGGGCCTTGGCGATGAACGCCGGCGCGTTTGGCGGGGAAACTTGGCCTTTAGTGGATAGGCTGTTGACGGTGGATCGTTTCGGCAGTGTCCACCGGCGGGTGGCCGAAGAGTATGAGGTCGGTTATCGCCGTGTGCTAGGGCCTGCGGAGGAATGGTTCCTGGCCGCTGAACTGAAACTGCTGGTCGGTGACACTGCGCAGAGCCGGGAACACATCAAGGCGCTGCTGGCCAAGCGTGCGGCAAGCCAGCCGGTCAACCAGCCTAGTTGCGGATCGGTGTTCCGCAATCCGCCGGGCGATTACGCCGCCCGGCTGATTGAATCCTGCGGCTTGAAAGGCTATCGCATCGGCGATGCGGGCGTGTCTGAAAAACATGCCAATTTCATCGTCAACTTGGGGCAGGCGAGGGCCTGCGACATTGAGCGCTTGATCGCGACCGTGCGGGAAGAAGTTGAAAATCAACGAGGCGTGAGCCTGGAGCCGGAAGTCCGCGTTGCGGGCGAATCGGCGAATCAATGATTATTTTGAAGAGGCGGCAGTGAGCGTTCGAACAAGCAGCGCCGAAGCCTTCGGCCGAGTGGCCGTCCTAATGGGCGGTTCGGCGGCGGAGCGCGAGGTGTCTTTAAAAAGTGGCCGGGCGGTGCATGCCGCCTTGGCAGGGCGCGGCGTGGACGCGGTCGCTCTGGATGTGGGGGCCGACCTGGTCGGGCCTTTGCTCGAATCGAAATATGACCGGGTGTTCAACATTATCCACGGGCGCGGCGGCGAGGACGGCGTGCTGCAAGGTGCGCTGGAAGCGTTGGGCATTCCCTACACCGGCAGCGGCGTGCTGGCCTCGGCTTTGGCGATGGACAAATTGCGCACCAAGCTGTGCTGGCTGGGTGCCGGCTTGCCCACGCCGGCTTGGACGCTGCTGGAAAGCGCGGCCGACTTGGGGCCTTGCGCGGAAACGCTGGGATTTCCGCTCATCGTCAAGCCCGCCAACGAAGGTTCCAGCATCGGCATGAGCCGGGCGGAAAACTTGGAGGAATTGCGCGGGGCTTATGAACTGGCTGCGCAATACGATTGCCAAGTGTTTGCCGAAGCCTGGGTGACGGGGCGGGAATACACGGCGGCGGTGCTCGACGACGAGCCCCTGCCTTTGATCCGGCTGGAAACCCCTCATGCGTTCTATGATTTCGACGCCAAATATCGCGCCGACACCACTCGTTACCATTGTCCCGCCGGCCTGGACGGGGAACAGGAGGCCGCGCTGCAGGCCTTGGCCCGCAAGGCCTGCCGTTGCATCGGCGTGAAGGGATGGGGCCGCGTCGATCTTTTGGTCGATGCTGAGAGCCGGCCTTGGCTGATCGAGGTCAACACCGTTCCCGGCATGACCGACCACAGCCTGGTGCCGATGGCGGCAAAAGCCTCGGGCATCGCATTCGACGAATTGGTATGGCGAATTTTAGAAACCAGCCTCGCGGCGGCGTAGCGGCAAGGCGAAGCCCCCATCCGTCAAAACGAGGAAAAGGCAAAAGCATCCGGCTTGGCCGAAAACTGGCCAAGCTGGCCGCGCTACTGGTGCTGGCGGCTTTAGGCTGGACAGCTTGGGAGCATTTGCCGCCGCGCGAGCCCGGCCCGCTGTTCCCCATCGCTTTTGTCCGGGTGGAGGGCGAGATCGAAAACCTCGACGCGGCTAAATTGCAGGAAGCCTTGCGGCCGGCGGTCAATGGCGGTTATTTTTCCGTGGGTCTGGGCGAAATCGAAGCGGCCGCCCGTTCTTTCGCCTGGGTCGATGGAATTCGGGTGGTCAGAACTTGGCCCGACACGCTGGAAATTGGCATCACGGAACAGAAGGCGGTGGCGCGCTGGGGCGAGCAGGCATTGTTGAATGCCAAAGGCATGCGATTTGCGCCGGAGGGTCTTGAGGCTTTCACCTCTCTTCCGGTGATCTATGGCCCCCCGGGCATGGAAGCTTATTTGTTGGAGATGTTGAAAAGCCTCAACGGACGCCTGGCTTCCAAGGGCTTGGCGGTGGCTTCTCTCGACATGAGCAAACGCAGGGCATGGCTGGTCAAACTGGACAACGGCTTGGAGCTTTATTTCGGCCGACAAGACCCGCTCAAGTTGTTGGAGCGCTTTTTGACGCTGGTTCCTAAATTAGGCGAGGACAGTCTTGCCCGTTTGAAGCGGGTGGACTTGCGCTATCCCAACGGTTTCGCCGTGGTCTGGAAATCCGAGGCGGAGGGCGTAACGGAGATCAAAAGTGAAAACGGCGCGGATTTCCCGCTTAATGGCAACGCCAGCAATCTGGCGCTAGAGAAACAATAAGCATGGCAAGAAAATCGGATCGAAATTTGATCGTTGGCTTGGACATCGGCACGTCCAAGGTGGCGGCCATCGTCGGCGAAATGGGGGAGGACGGCGAAATCGAAGTCATTGGCGTCGGCTCCCACCCTTCCCGCGGTTTGAAAAAGGGCGTGGTGGTCAACCTGGAGGCGACGGTGCAGTCGATCCAGCACGCCATCGAGGAAGCGGAGGAGATGGCAGGCTGCCGAATCCATTCCGTGTATGCCGGGATCGCAGGCAGCCATATCAGTAGCATGAATTCCCACGGCATCGTCGCCATCAAGGAAAAAGAGGTCAGCCAGAGCGACGTGGACCGGGTGATCGACTCGGCCCGTGCCGTGGCGATTCCGGCGGATCAGAAGATCCTGCACATTCTGCCGCAGGAGTTTGTCATCGACCGGCAGGAGGGCATCAAAGAGCCCATCGGCATGTCGGGCATCCGCCTGGAGGCGAGAGTGCATATCGTCACGGGCGCGGTGAGCGCGGCGCAGAACATCGAAAAATGCATACGCCGTTGCGGCCTGGAAGTGGACGACGTGATTTTGGAGCAATTGGCTTCGGCTTATGCCGTGCTGGCGGATGACGAGAAGGAACTGGGCGTTTGCCTGGTGGACATCGGCGGCGGAACGACCGACATCGCGGTGTTCACCGACGGTGCGATCCGCCACACGGCGGTGATCCCCATCGCCGGCGACCAGGTCACCAATGACATCTCCGTGGCTTTGCGCACGCCCGCCCAGTACGCCGAGGAGATCAAAATCAAATACGCCTGCGCGCTGACCCAGTTGGCGAAGCTGGAGGACACTATCGACGTGCCCAGCATCGGTGACCGCCCGTCGCGGCAGATTTCCCGGCTCAATTTGGCGGAGATCGTCGAGCCGCGCTACGAGGAGTTGCTGTTGCTGGTGCAATCGGAGTTGCGGCGCAGCGGCTTTGAGGATTTGATCGCCGCCGGCATCGTCCTCAGCGGCGGCAGCGCCAAAGTCGAGGGCTTGGTGGATCTGGCCGAGGAGATTTTCCACATGCCGGTGCGCCTGGGGCTTCCGCAATATGTGACTGGCCTGGGCGATGTGATTCGCAATCCGGCTTACGCGACCGGCGTGGGTTTGTTGCTGTTCGGACGCCAGCATGGGCCCCATGGCGAAAAAAACACTCTGGGTGAAGGTGGGTTCAGGTCGATGTGGAGCAAAATGAAAAGTTGGTTTCAGAGTAATTTTTAGTTTTTTTGGCAGTCAAGTCTTCAGGAAGGCTCAGGGTGAATTTTATGAAATTTGAAATAGCGGACTCTTACAGTCAAAAAGCCGTCATCAAGGTGGTCGGCGTGGGCGGCGGCGGCGGCAACGCCGTGAACCACATGGTGAGCAGCCATATTCAGGGCGTGGATTTCATCTGCGCCAATACGGATGCCCAGGCGCTGAAGAGCGTCAACTCCCGTTCGGTGATCCAGCTCGGCAACGCCCTCACCAAGGGTCTTGGGGCGGGCGCCAACCCCGACATCGGCAAGCAGGCGGCCAAGGACGACCGCGAGCGCATCATGGAGGTGCTGGAAGGCGCTGACATGGTGTTCATCACCGCCGGCATGGGCGGCGGCACCGGCACGGGGGCCGCGCCGGTCATCGCGGAAATCGCCAAGGAGGCGGGCATCCTCACCGTCGCGGTGGTCACCAAGCCGTTCCACTTTGAAGGCAAAAAGCGCCGCGCCATCGCCGAGAAGGGCATCGAAGAGTTGAGCCAGTTCGTCGATTCGCTGATCACCATCCCCAATGAAAAGCTGCTGCCGGTGCTGGGCAAGAACGTCAGCCTGATCGAAGCGTTCGCCGCCGCCAATAATGTGCTGCTAGGCGCGGTGCAGGGCATCGCCGACCTGATCACCCACCCCGGCATCATCAACGTGGACTTTGCCGACGTGCGCACGGTCATGTCCGAGATGGGCATGGCGATGATGGGCACGGGCGTCGCCAGCGGTGAAAACCGGGCGCGGGAAGCGGCGGAGAAGGCCATCGCCAGCCCGTTGCTTGACGACATCAATCTGCAGGGTGCGCGGGGCATTCTCATCAACATCGCCGGCGGGTCGGATTTGACCTTGAGCGAGTTTAATGAAGTCGGCAACGTGGTGCATGAGTTCGCCGCGGACGACGCCATCGTGGTGGCCGGCGTGTCCGTCGATGCCGAGCTGGGCGACGAGTTGCGCGTGACCGTCGTCGCTACCGGCCTGGCGACCCAGCGCCAATTGAGCGAGGCGCCAATCCGCCTGGTGAAGACCCACAATGGCGAGATTGACTACGGCGCACTGGACAGGCCGACGAGCATCCGCAACAAGCCGAAGCACGATAGAGGATCTGAGCCGAAGAAGGAGATGGATCTGGATTACCTGGACATTCCCGCTTTCCTGAGGCGCCAGGCCGATTGAAGCGGACAGGGAATCCGCCCGCGCTGCCGGGCTGCGACAATTTGTAACATTGTCCTGGCACGCGGCGGCGGTTATCCTGTAAAAATTGTGCCTTTTATTTGGCGCGGATGAATTCATAATTCTTAGGGGTGAACCGATGATCAGGCAGAGAACACTGAAAAACGTAATCAGGGCGACAGGTGTGGGATTGCACACGGGACAAAAGGTTTACCTGACCTTGCGGCCTGCGGCGACCAACACCGGGATCAAATTTCGCCGGGTGGATCTGCCCGAACCCGTCGTGATTGACGCCAGGCCTGAAAACGTCGGGGAAACTACCTTGTCGACCACGCTGGTCAAAGACGGGGTGAAAATTTCCACCGTAGAGCATCTGTTGTCCGCGTTGGCCGGCTTGGGCGTCGACAACGCCTATATCGACGTCAGTGCGCCGGAAGTGCCGATCATGGACGGCAGCGCGGGGCCGTTCGTGTTTTTGATCCAGTCGGCGGGCATCCAGGAGCAGGACGCCCCGAAGAAGTTCATCCGCATCAAAAAAGAGGTGATGGTGGAGGACGGCGACAAATGGGCGAAATTTGAACCCTATGACGGCTTCAAAGTGACATTCACCATCGACTTCGACCACCCTTATTTCAACCGCGAAAACCAGACCGCCAGCATCGACTTCTCGTCCACTTCCTTCGTCAAGGAAGTCAGCCGCGCCCGGACGTTCTGCTTCATGCGCGACATCGAGGCCTTGCGCAAAAGGAAGCTGGCCTTGGGCGGCAGCATGGACAATGCCATCGTCGTGGACAATTACCGCATTCTCAACGAAGACGGCCTGCGCTACGCCGACGAGTTCGTCAAGCACAAGATCCTCGACGCCATCGGCGACCTGTACCTGCTCGGCCACAGCCTGATCGGCTCGTTTGTCGGCTACAAGTCCGGCCACGGCCTGAACAACCAACTGCTGGCGGAACTGCTCAAGCAAAAGGACGCCTGGGAGTCTGTCACCTATAGCGAGGAAGAGGGCCTGCCGATCTCCTATATGCGCGCCATCCAGGCTGCGCGCTAACAAATTCCCTGATTCCCCCGCCGCCGCCCGCGCCTTTGGCCCGGAGCGGCGTTTTTTTACGGCTTATTTTCGGCGTAGCGCTCCATGCTGGCGCCTAGGCGGGCCAGGGCGGCGTCTAGTTCGTCGCCGGTCGCCCGGCTGCTGGCCTTGACGGCTGCGATGGCCTTGGGGGATGGTTTTTTCATCGGGGTCTCCGGTTTGGACGCGGCGGCCGGTTCTACCGAGGAAAGATTGCGAATCGCTATCTGCTTGAACGTCGTTTCGCCGGCGGCCTCAAGCCTCGCTAGGATCGAGGGGGCGTGGAAGCGGAGCTGCGAAGCGAAAGCTTGCGAATCGGTGTAAATCACCAGGCTTCCGTCTTCCCGCGCCACGCAATATAAACAGCGCTCGGCCATGGGGGCGGGCAGGCTTTCTTTGATCTTCTTCAGCAGCCTGGCGTGGGTTTCGATGCGCTGCCGGATGTCCAGGAACAGCGCATTGTTCAGAAATTGGCGAGTGGATTCGGGTTTGCTTGCCATGGTCGGACGCGAGCATCAGTTTAAGCCACAGTGGCATGAAAAAGGCCGACTGCCATTTTACCCGCATAAGCGCTGAATTCTTCACTTTTATTCAATATCCTACGTTCCGCAAGCTAGGTTTTTTCAGGGCCCGTCAAGCGCACGGATGATCGCCTCATGGTCGCAGTCATAAGCCCATCTTGCCAGCGCGGCGTGGAGGGCGGCATCTTGGTCGCGAACCTGTTTGACTAGTCGGCTGACTCTGTTGGAGTCGCCGCAGTCAAGGGCGGCGCGCAATGCGGCGAGCCAGTCGGGCGGGCATTGCGCCAGGCGGCAGACCAACTCGCTGGACGACAGCCTGGCGGGCGCTGGCGGCCCGGCGTCTCGGCTCAGGGTCAAGCCAGGTGTCGGCGGCTCGTTTTCCGCGCTGGCCGTCTCCTCCGCCGACAGCGGCAAGGTAAAGTAAAAACAGCTTCCTTCGCCCGGCGTGCTGGTCACGGCCAGGTCGCCCCCCATCAGCCGCACGAATTGGCGGCTGATGGCGAGGCCGAGGCCGGTTCCCTCCTGCACTTTGAGTCCGCTGGCCGTCTGGGTGAATGGCTCAAACAGCCGCCCCATTTCCTCGACGGCGATCCCCATGCCGGTGTCGGCCACGCTGAAGCGGATGTTTCCGTCCTGTTGGGGTTTGACGCGCAGCGTCACCGAACCTTCGCGAGTGAACTTGACGGCATTCGACAGCAGGTTGATCAGGACTTGCCGAAGCTTGGTCTCGTCCCCGTTCACAAGCGGCGGCAAGCCGTCGGCTTCGATGATAAGTGCAAGGCCCCGGTCGCGGGCGCGCTGCCTGAACAAACTTTCCGCCTCGCCGGTCACCCGTAGCAAATCGAAGGGGCGGTGCCTTAGGCTCAAGTTGCCCGCCTCGATCTTCGCCATGTCGAGGATGTCGTTGATGAGCTCCAACAGATGCTCGCCGCTGCGGCGGATGGTGGCAAGCTTGTCCCGATGGGCGTCGTCCAGGCTGGCGTCGCGCTCCAGGATTTGGGCAAAGCCCAGGATGGCGTTCAGCGGGGTGCGGATCTCATGGCTCATATTGGCTAAAAAGCGCGATTTCGCCTTGCTGGCTGCTTCAGCGGCGTCGCGCTCCCGCCGCGCCGCCTCGGCCTGCTGGCGCTCGGTCAGGTCGATGAAGGTGATGAAAAAAAGCTCGTCCATGGCACTGGCATGCATGCCGACCTGCTTGCTGCTGCCGTCGCGGGCGGTGATGGTGACTTCCAGAGGCTCAAAATCCGTTTGCTTTTCCAGGGCAACAGCCGTTTGCTTCTGCCATTGCTCAATCAGCGATTGCCGGTAATCCGGGTCTGGATAGGCCAAGGGCCACCAATGGGCCGCGTCCGGGATTTGTTCGTGGGTGTAGCCGAACATCGCCACGAAGCGCGGGTTTTGATAAAGCACCTTGTGCTCGGGGCCGCTGGTGAGCATGACCCCTACCGGGAGGTGGTCCAGGATGGCCCGCTGCTGCCGTTCGACAGCCTCGGTTTTCGCCTTGTCCCGCAGTATTTCCTCCGCCCGCTTGCGCTCGGTGATATCGCGCACGATTCCGCAGGCATATTCCTGGTGGTTAAACTGCACAAAGTTGGTTCGCACTTCGACGGGGAATATCCCGCCGTTTTGCATTTTCTTCTGGCTTTCGAAGGTCATGGCCCCCTTTTCCTTGAGTGCAAGCCAGTGGGCTGCCCATGCGCCTTCTGGGAGTGCCGGGTCGATGTCGGTGACCGTCATGGCGAGCAGTTCTGCCCGGGAATACCCTAGGCTTTGGCAAGCCGATTCGTTGACATAGAAAATGCGTCCAGCCTCTGTGACCCAGAACACTGCGTCGGGCATTCGGTCGACGACAAATTGCGTGAAGCGCAACGCCTCCTCGGCCCGTTTGCGCTCACTGATATCGACGATGGAGGAGACGTTGCATGGCTTGCCGTCGAAGACCGTCGGGTTGCTTGTCATCAGGCACCAGGCCGTCCTGCCCGAAGCCGACTTCAAAAGGACTTCATAATCGGCCAGATGGCCTTGCTGGGCATACAGCGAGGTGGTGCGCTCGTGGTCGGCGGGGTCTGCGTAATAAGCCACTGCCGCCGAGCCTATCGCCTGTTCCCGGGGGATCTCCAACAACTCGGCCGCTTTCCGGTTGGCGTAGACAATCACCCCCGTGGCGTTTTCGACGACGGTCATGCCGAGAGGATTGCATTCCAGTAATAGGCGATAGCGTTCTTCTTCCGCTTTTTGGGCGGTGACATCGCGCAGCATCAAAACTTGTCCGCAGAATCCACCGTCCCGGTCGTGGAGAGGCGAGAGGCGGCTATCGAAAAAACGCGGAGGGTGCGTCTGCGCGGCCAGGCATGTTTGCCATTCGTCGGCGTGCCCAATGGCGGCGACCAGCTCCGGCCAAAAGCCTAAGACAAGTCCGGCAGCCTGGCCCATCGCGCTCTCAGCCAATTCTAGCGACCGCCTTGCCGCCGGGTTGAAATCGGCGAGTCGGCCTCGGGCATCGAAGACGAGGACGGCGTCGGACAAACTCTCCATGACCGCTGCCCGGGCCAAGGGTTTCAGATCGAACAGCCGGTGGCGTAGCGGTGCCCACCCAGTGAGGGCTGCGAGAATGGCACGGCTGAAAGGGGCGTGGCGGCATGCCACGGGCTCCCGCCCGCGTCGGCGCCAAACAACAAGTGCGCCCAACGCTGTCATGCCCAGCGAGCAGCCTAGCAGCGCCAGCGCATAAAGAATTTTGGCCATTCGACGAACCCTTGGAAGTCGTGTGGTGGTGTGCAGCTGACTGGCGAGTGGTATGATTCCAGGCGGATAATTATAAGGGAGTCCAGCAATGCGCATCCTGATTGTCAACGATCCGGCTGACAACCTCCGCGTCCTCAATAATATGCTCACCGGCATGTTTGTGCGCCCGGCGCTGCCTGCGACGGAAAGGGCGTTTCCCATGCGCATCCTCATCATCGACGACATCCCGGACAACATTCGCGTCCTCAGCAGCATGCTGGCCGGCGAGGGCGTCGAAATCTCCACCGCCACCAGCGGACGGCGGGCTTTAAAGATCGCCGAACATTATCCGCCGGATCTCATCCTGCTCGACGTCATGATGCCAGAGATGGATGGCTATGAAGTTTGCCGGTTGATCAAGGCCGACCCGCTGTTGCGCGGCGTTCCGGTCATTTTTATCACCGCGCTGGCCGACGCGGAGAGCGAGATCCGGGGATTGGAGCTGGGCGCGGTGGATTACATCACCAAACCGTTCAACGAGGCGATTGTCAAATTGCGGGTAAAAACCCATCTGGCGCTCAAGCTTCAACGCGAGATTCTCGACAACCTCTCCCGCTTGGACGGCCTGACCGGGATTCCCAACCGCCGCGCTTTCGACGAATGGCTGGACGTGGAATGGCGGCGGGCGGCGCGTTCCGGCAAGATGCTCGGCTTGCTGATGATCGATGTGGATTATTTCAAGGGCTACAACGACGCCCACGGCCATGTGGTCGGCGACGATTGCTTGCGCGCCATCGCCGCCGCGCTGCACGACTCCATGAGCCGGGCTGGTGATTTCGTGGCTCGTTTCGGCGGGGAAGAGTTTGCCGCGTTGCTGCCTGCCACCGACTTGGCGGAGATGCGGGTTGCCGCCGAAAAAATGCGGGCTGCCGTCGAAAAGCTAGGCATCCCACATGGCAGTTCACCCTTGTCTGACTGGGTGACCGTGAGCATCGGCGGGGCGGCATTGCCGCCGCGTCCGAATGTGAAGGCCAACCGCCTCGTCGAAGTGGCAGACCGGCAACTTTATACCGCCAAGCAAAGCGGGCGCAATCAAGTCAGCGTCGCCCTAGGCTGAATCAAGCGCCTTCCCCTATCGGCTAATGTTTCATTTAGCCAGCAGCAAAGGCTTAACCTGGTCCACCCAGGCCTGGATGCGTTCGTCCGTCAACATGCCCTGGGTGCGCTGGTCAATGACTAATCCCACGAAATGTCCGTCAATGACGGAGGCGGAGTGTTTGAATTCGTAACCCTCCGTACTCCAGGCGCCGACCATCTCCGCGCCGTAATGCTTCAGCACCCGGTATAATTGAATCATTGAACTGGCAAAGCGGTCAGAGTATCTTTCTTGAGCGCCCAGACCAAATAAAGCGATGCGTTTGCCGACGAGGTCGGCTTCCTGAAGCTCGTTTAAAAACTCTTCCCAATTAGCCTCGATGCAGCCGGCGCTGCGTCCTGGCAGCGCCCCGTCGCCGTAGCTGGGAATCCCCAGAATCAGCGCGTCATATTGAAGAAAATCCGCAGGCGCCGTGCGATTGACATTGATCGGTTTGGCGGCGACTTCATCCCCCAGTAATTTGTGGATCTTCTTGGCTATTAGCCGAGTGGTTCCGGTTTCTGTTCCGAAAAATATGCCGATCTTGGTCATGGTTCACCTTGGCGAATAGTGTTTGATGAGCAGTTGATAATGCTAGTTTAAACCTTGCCTGTTGGCTCGGGCGGTAGACATGGGGCGCGAGTTTGTTTCGGCGCAAGCCTAGCCGCCGCCATCATATTTTCATCATAAACGAAAAGCAGCCACAATGAAACCGGCGCAGCGACCGGGTGCAATCTTCTGGGTTTGGCTTGCAGTCATCTAAACCCATCCTGATCTAGGCTAATGGGCTGTCGGGCCTTCACGCCACGGCGTTGTGGATTGATACACCGTTTCAAATCAAGATATGACCAGCTCTCTGCGCGTTTGCGCGGCGATGTTGACAAGTACGGGGGGGCGGCGTAGAGTATCAAAATACCACGTTAGTGGTGTAAAAAAAATACGTTGACTGAAAAGCGTCAAGAATTAGCGGATCAAATACGGTCGCGTTTGATAGCTGACACCGCGATTCGCTTGAAAACCTCACCTTACCCAGAACCAGCCCAAGAGAGAAACATTATGAGTAGCAAACACTTTGCCGAATGGACAGATGATTTAAGCGTTGGCATCGAAGAAATTGATGTGCAGCATAAAATCCTGGTGGGATTGGTCAATCGCTTATATGATGAAACCATCGTGCATCAAGCGACTGCGGAAGTGCTGGACGGAATTTTAAATGAATTAGTGGAGTACACTGTCATCCACTTCGCAGTGGAAGAAAGCTTGTTCCGCATCTTTGACTACCCGGCCACAGAAATACATACCCGGCATCATGATGAATTAAAAGCGCAAGTGCTCGATCTACAGGCAAAAGTAAAGCGGGGCGAGGTGACCATCAACACCAAATTGCTGGTGTTTTTAAAAAATTGGCTGCAACACCATATTCTCGAAGAAGACAAGCTTTACGGCCCCTTCTTAGTTCAGCAAGGCGTCAAAAGTAGCTCGCCTAAGAGCTCCTGGCTAAGCCGCCTGTGGCATAGGGACGCCAAACACAGCTAACTATTTCTACCGCCACTCGGGTGTGGCAATTCCGGGCGATTCCCGTGCCGCACCTGCGATTGGGCAAAAAGACCCCTTGCTTTTGCTCCGTTTTGTGTAAAATGCACAAATTTTGGGGCAAGCCGCCCCGGCCCGCTTGCTCCCGACGAATTGGATGGACATTCATCAGCCGCAATCCTCTGTCTTGCATGTCGCTGTCGGCGTGATCCGCAACGGCCAGGGCGAGGTTTTGGTTGCCCGTCGTCCTGGGCATGCGCATCAAGGCGGGCTATGGGAATTTCCCGGTGGCAAGGTCGAGCCGGGGGAGGCGGTGGAGGAGGCTTTGCGCCGCGAATTGCGCGAGGAGCTCGCCATTGTTGTGGACGAGGCCAGCCCATTGATTAAAATCGCCCATGATTACGGTGACAGGCAAGTGTCATTGGATGTTTGGCGCGTGGATGCTTTCCGGGGCGAGCCACAAGGCTTGGAAAACCAGCCCATCCGCTGGGTTTCGCCGGACGAGTTGGCTGGGCTGGCGTTGCCGGCGGCCAACAAACCCATTGCCGCCGCCGCCAGGCTGCCCGAATGCTATCCCATCGTGGACGGCGGCTTGAGCGACGCGGACGGCCTGTTTGCGCAGCTTGAACGCTTGTGTCGGCGCGGCTATCGCCTGGCGCAGTGGCGAGTGAAAAACGTGGAAGGTGACGCTTATTTGTCCTTGGCGCGGCGGGCCGTGGATTTTTGCCGGCCTCACGGCTTAGGCCTGCTGCTCAATGCTGAGCCGGATTTTGCGCGGCGCGCTGGGGCTGCCGGGGTGCATCTGAGCGGCCGACGCTTGCAGGCTTTACGGCGCAGGCCTTTGCCTGCAAGCTTATGGGTGGCGGCGTCCTGCCATGCCCCTGCGGACATCCGACAGGCTGAGAAGGTCGGCGTCGATTTCATTGTGCTGTCGCCGGTGTTGCCCACGGCCAGCCATCCGGACGCCGCTCCCTTGGGTTGGGAGCCGTTTGGCCGGTGGGCGGAGGCGGCCAAACTTCCTGTCTTTGCGCTAGGCGGCGTGAGCCGCGCCGATTTGGCGCAAGCCAGGCAGCGTGGAGCCCAAGGCGTCTCGGGAATTAGAGGATTCTTGTGAGCCGCCACGATTTCTGGATGCGCCTTATTTTGGTGCAAAAAGCACCATGGATGGGCAAAAAGAGCAAGAGCGCCAAGTCGCAACCAGAAAAATCACAGAAACCCTAGCTACTTGCGCATAAGTTTAGCTTGGTATGGTTTCTGTATGATTCATTAGCTGTTTAATTTCATCCCAAACCACAAACGAGGAGAAACGCATGACGACGCCCAAAGACGTACTTCAGTTGATTAAAGATAAGGAAGTCAGATATGTCGATTTCCGCTTTGCCGACACCCGTGGCAAAGAGCAGCATGTCACCGTGCCGGCCAGCACCGTCGACGAGGATCTGTTTGAAGACGGCAAAATGTTCGACGGTTCGTCCATTGCCGGCTGGAAGGGCATCAACGAATCCGACATGATCCTGCTGCCGGACCCCGACACCGCCGTGATCGACCCGTTCTTTGACGATGTCACCCTGATCTTGCGTTGCGACATCATCGAGCCTTCCACGATGCAAGGCTACGAGCGCGACCCCCGCTCCATCGCCAAGCGCGCCGAAGCCTACCTGAAGTCCACCGGCATCGCCGACACCGCCTATTTCGGCCCGGAAAACGAATTTTTCGTGTTTGACGATGTGCGCTGGGGCACCAGCATCCAAGGCTCGTTCTTCAAAATTGACTCCTCGGAAGCCGGCTGGAACTCCGAGAAAGTCTACGAAGACGGCAACATCGGCCACCGCCCCGGCATCAAGGGCGGCTACTTCCCCGTTCCGCCGGTCGATTCGCTGCAAGATCTGCGTTCGGCGATGTGTAACACGCTGGAAGACTTCGGCCAAGTCGTCGAAGTGCATCACCATGAAGTCGCCACCGCCGGTCAGTGCGAAATCGGCGTCCAATTCAACACGCTGGTGAAAAAAGCCGACGAAGTGCTGATTCTGAAATACGTCGTGCAGAACGTCGCCCACGGCTTCGGCAAGACCGCCACGTTCATGCCGAAACCCCTGGTCGGCGACAACGGCTCCGGCATGCACGTCCACCAGTCTTTGGCGAAGGACGGCAAGAACCTGTTCACGGGCGACCTCTACGGTGGCCTGTCTGAGACGGCCCTGTTCTACATCGGCGGCATCATCAAACACGCCAAGGCGCTGAACGCGCTGACCAACGCCTCCACCAACAGCTACAAGCGCCTGGTGCCGGGCTTTGAAGCGCCGGTCATGCTGGCTTATTCCGCTCGCAACCGCTCCGCCTCGATCCGCATTCCTTACGTGCAGAACCCGAAGGCCCGCCGCATCGAAGTCCGTTTCCCAGACTCCACCGCGAACCCCTACCTGGCCTTCGCCGCCATGCTGCTGGCCGGCCTAGACGGCATCCAGAACAAGATCCACCCGGGCGAAGCGCTGGATAAAGATTTGTACGACCTGCCACCGGAAGAAAGCAAAAACATCCCGCAGGTCAGCCATTCCTTTGACCTTTCCTTGGAAGCGCTGGACAAAGACCGCGAGTTCCTGACCCGTGGCGGTGTGTTCACCGATGATGTGATCGACGCTTACATTGAGTTGAAGCATCAGGAAGTGACCCGCTTCCGCCAAAGCACCCATCCGGTCGAGTTCGACTTGTACTACAGCCTGTAATATCGCCACCTGTTTCAGGTAGGCCCGCACAGGCCAACAAACCCGCGCAGCATAAGGCTTCGCGGGTTTTTTAATGCCCAACCTGTCCCATGCAATCCTACCAAATCCCGCTATAATTGCCCCCTAGCCTGCCCCCCGTCCCCGAACAGGGGGCAGTCCATCCAAAAAATAGGGGGCAGACATGGCGCTTACAGACGTGCAATGCAGGAAACTCAAGGCCACCGGCAAGGAATACCAGAAGGCACACCAAGACGGACTGTCGCTTGTCGTGAGGGCTGGCGGGGCCAAGTTCTGGCGGTATGACTTCCGGCTTGAAGGCAAGAAGCAAAAGTACGGCTACGGCAACTACCCGGAAATCAGCATAGAGAACGTGAACAGGCTACATGCCGCCGCCCGTAGCCTGGTCGAAATTGGGCGGCATCCTGCCGAGGTGTTGGACGACAACGAAGCCAAGCAGGCCATCATGGACGGGCGCAGCTTGGCCGACGTGGAAGGCACACTGCGCAAGGACAAGGAACAGGCCGACCTTGCCGCAAGGATGACATTCGGCGAGGCAGCAGGCCGCTACAAGTCCGAATGGGTGGATCGCAACTGGAAAGCGCCGGACAAGGGTTTTACGCCCGTCAGGATCCACCTGCTGCCCAAGCTGGGCGCGGTCGCGCTGGCCGACATAGACGCGCCGATGCTGCGGGAACTGCTGTACGACATCCGGGAGCGGCGCGGGGCGCAATCCGCGCTACATGCCCACGGCTGGGCTTCCCGCGTGTTCGCCTACGCGCTGGAACATGACTGGTGCAAGTTCAACCCCGCCCAAGCGATCAAGGCGGCAAGGATTGGCGTCAAAGGCAAGCGGACGCGGTATCTCACGATTCCAGAAATCCGCCGATACCTGGCCGGGCTGTACCAGGCCGATTGTTACCGGGGCTACAAGCTGGCGCTCCACTTGCTGCTTATGCTGGCCTTGCGCAAAAACGAACTGTGCGGCGCGAACTGGGCCGAGTTCGACCTTGACGCCGGGGAATGGCTGATTCCTTCGCATCGTATGAAGGGCGGAAAAGACCACATAGTATTCCTCCCGGCCCAAGCCGTGGACATGCTGCGGGAACTGCAACGCCTGGGCGGCGGAAGCGAGTGGGTATTGCCGATGATGACCAACCCGGCCAGGCCCATGAACGGCAACAACTTGGACGGCGCACACGCGGCGGCGATCAACGCGGCAAAGATTGAAGATTATGTTATCCACGACCACCGCCACACCGCCAGCACTCAGCTACGCGAACTAGGCCACCCTTCCGAAGTGGTGGAAACCGCATTAAGCCACGCCATACCCGGCATGGCCGGAACCTACTCCCACGCGAAGTACAAGGCGCAACGGCTGGCGATGCTGCAAGAATGGGCCGACCTGCTAGACCGCACCATGAATGAAAAGACCGTCATACAGGCCACATTCAGGAAGGTTTCATGATGCCCTGGCGGATCTGATAAACTGCTGTCTTCAAACCACGCCTAGCTTTAGCGGGCGAAACGGCGGACACCTTCACCGCCCGGCGTGGTTCCTATCTTGAAGGGTTGGCCTTGAAGGGGGCTTGATGCAAATACAGAACATCGCCTTATGGGCGAAGTTGAAAAAAGAATACACCGTTGACGAAGCTGCCTGCTTGGTTTGCGATCAAGAACCCGGCACAATCGGCGAAGGCGACCCCTACTATGGCATAGTCCAAAGTATAAAAGACCAGTTAGAGGCCGATGGTTGCTGCAAAACAGTAAACACGGATTATATTCCTAATGCTGACTGGCGAGGCATCCCAACAGGCACCAAGCGGGCGTTGAACAGCAAAAAGATTGTGGCCCGCGAACGTCTAAAGGTATGGTGTGCGGCAAATGAACACCGGCCTAAGGTGTTATTTCCTGATGAATCTGCCAAAGAAGAATTTTCCCATGATGTGCCACGCGAGGTAGATAGAGAAGAGACGGACAAGCCTATCTCTAAAAGAGGAGAAAAAACCTATCTCAACATCATTGGGGCATTGTTGGACGTGATAAAAGGCGACTGTCCCGGAATGAATAGGCATCCAGACTTTAAAAGCGAGGCTGATCTAATAAAAATAATTGGTGATAAATACAGCGGGATTTTTGGGCTTTCCGAAAGGAATCTATCCAGCAAACTACCAGCCGCGAAACGCAGCTTACAGGATAGCACGAAAGACACTTAATGCCGCAATTGCAGAACCCATAACCGCAATTGCGGTTACTCGCCATTCCACCACATCTATTATCCTTGCCATGCTCAAGCAAGCCCGCTTGGGCGCTTCCAATATCAAGAGGCGAACATGGCAAGCACACACACTACCCCCACCACGCTATTGCGTAGACCATCCGTCGAGGCCAGCACCGGCTATGCGCGGACAACGATCTATAGGCGCATCAAGAACGAGTTATTCCCCCGCCCGGTTGATCTTGGCGGCGGCATTGTCGGCTGGCCTGCCAGCGAAATTGAGGCGATCAACCAGGCCCGCATTGCAGGGCAGTCAGACGAACAAATCAAGGAGCTTGTCGCCAAGTTCAACGAAGGTCGCAGAGAACTTGCAGCCAGGGACAACAAAGCCAACAAGGCGGCAAGGATAGAGAAAGAGGACAATCGTAAAAGCCCAGTGTCCACGGCGAAGCGCAAGGCTAATGGGGGGATGCGATAATGGCTATCCCCCTTAAAGACGGTGAAAATCCTATAGCGGTTATTCCTGCCCCGCCCAATCTTGTCTTCAATCTTCCCTATTTGGGAGACGAGGCCATACAGCCTGTCGCCGGGATTGTGGTTTTGCATGATGTTAAGACGCACTCTATTCGATGGATTGCGCTGGGGGAACATCATCAGACCCCGAGGCTAGAGGGCGTCAATGAATTTGAATATGCCGAGTTCATCCGCCATGAAAACAAAGACGGCAGAGCCGTTTTAGTGGAGACGCTTGGCAAGCCTGATTCTGCGGAAAATTCAGCCAAGACGGGGAGCATTGAATGAATGCCTTGACTCTTATCGAACTGAATCCCGTCAAGGGAGAGGCCCGCGTTGATTCCCACCTAATCGCGCGGGAGTTGGGAAATCAGCATGAGTCCATGATTCGGTTGATTGACGACCATCGAAGCGACTTCGAGGAGTTCGGGGTTGTCCGATTTCAAATCGGGAAACCTCCCAAGGGAAGCAAGGGCGGACGCCCTGAACGCTTCGCCCTGCTAAACGAGGATCAAGCTTACTTGCTGCTGACCTATGCCCGGAACACGCCGGAGGCGCGGCGGCTCAAGGTCAACTTGGTGAAGGCGTTTTCCCGGTTCCGCGAGGGCAAGCAGGTTGCGGCGGATTACCTGCCGTTTTACCACGCGCTCCACGGCGAGGTAAGCAATCTTGCCAGGCTGGCGCGGCGGGCCGGGAGTTCCACGCCGGAAGACGTTTTCCATGTGAACATAAACCGCCTGATTAACCGGGCTTTCGGGGTCGAGTCGGGCGCACGGGCCGGGCTGTCGCCCATGCGCAAGGTCTTGCTGTCAGGCGCTCAAGCCCTTGCAGCCGAAACCTTGCGCAAAGCCCTTGCCGATGGTTTGGGGCACAAGGAAGCCTATCAGCAAGTGAAGGCGGCGGTTGAACGCTACGCGGCGGGCGGCTTGGCTCCTTTGCCGCCAACGGCTTTGCATTGAAGGAGGGAGGCATGAACACGACGCCGACACCCAAGCGGAAGCCGTACCCCTTCGGTTGGCCCAGCGGCAAGCCTTCCCGCGAACAGCGCAAGCCGAAAAAGAAGTGGAAGCGGCGCAAGGCGGCGGCGGGCTTGACGGCCTACGCCAGCCCGGCGCACAATGGCCCCACTACTACTTCGATTGGGAATACCGCACCCCATAAGATTTGCGGATTTTTTACGCCCGGAATCCGGCGGCGTGGGCCACTAACCCATTCAGCAGGAACCGGCGCACGCCAGTTTTCAAGAATTGGCGCGAGGTCTACACCGGGAACTAAGGCGGGCAACCGCACGAATAACCGGGGCCGCATCGAAGCGGTAGTTGAACCCTTGCGCCTCCCTTCTTTGGGCGGCGCTTCAATCGAAATCCGATTAGGAGCAACTGCCATGCAAGCCACCAACACCCACGACACGGGCGAATTCCGCCCAACACCCGCCCCAACCATTGAAATCCGCCATAGCGCCATAGGCCGCTTATTGGATCAATGCTTCGGCGTCAACCGGCTATTGCAAAACGACACCCAAGGCGTTGAATTCAATTCACCGCACGGCGATGTTATCGCGGCGTTGCGCGGCGTCGAATCATTGCTTGAGCTTTCCAACGGCGAGTATTCGCAGTTGTGCGGGGAGTTGAGCGCGGCGGGTTTAGGCCGTGACGACGAAAACCTAGACCGGTTGGGGCTGCGGATTGACGAATGCCGGGCGCTGGTTTGGCTGCTGGAATATACCCTTCTGCCAGGGGAGCCGCCCAAGTCGAACATGCAGAAAATCTTATCCGTGCTGTGCGCCTTGGAATCCCTACTGACACTCGCCAAGGAACACCTTGCGCGGGTTGTGACTGCGCCACCGGAAGGCGCAGGGCGCGGCCAGGCCACGACCGCAAGGAGGGCTTGAGCCATGGCCGCGAACACCCCTAAAACTAAAAAACCTCTACCGGCTGGCGGGCGGGTAGAGGTTTCAGGAATTAAGCAAGAACAGCCCCATTCTAACCCAAATCTGGCCGTCAGTTTCACCCGCTTTGAATCCCCCGAGCCGCTGTCTAAACGTTTTGCGCTTGACGACGGCGGCAAGCTGGTGAAAACACCCGCCGCGAATATGACCCAGGGCAGCGCCGTCCGGGTGTCTTTGGCGTTTGCGGCGTTTGGCCCCGCATTGGCCCGCGCCAGCGAACACGAGGCTTTTGGTTACGGGTTGCATGACGCGGCGACCCACGGCGAGGCGGTCAAGCTTGCCATCGCCGCGAAGGCCAAACCGGCCAAGGGCGTCCTTGCGCGGACGCGGAAGTATTTCGACTACCGGGCCGAGCCGGGCGTGTTGATGATCGACCACGACCCCCACCCGGATGGCCCGGCAGTCACAGCGGAGGAATTGCGCGGCGTCCTGGCTGCGGTGTGCCCGGGGTTTGCCGGGGCGGCGGCGTGGGTGCGCGGTTCGCTGTCGGCGGGCGTCCACCGTGAAGGCGAAGCGCCGAAGCCGGGGCGCGGGTTCCACTTGTACTTTGCCGTCGCCGACGCGGCGGACATTCCGCGGTTTGGCAAGTCGCTGTTTAAGCGGCTGTGGCTGGCCGGGCATGGCTTCATCGCCGTGTCCAGCGCGGGCAGTTTCCTTGTCCGCGCCATCATCGACAACGCGGTTTTCGACGGCGAACGGCTGGATTTCGCGGGCAGGCCGGTGGTCGGGCCGGGGCTGGCCTACACGCCCCCGGAAGCGGCCTACCACGCGGGCGGGTGGCTGGACACGCGGAGTCTGCCCGACCTGGACGAAGCGGAGGAGGAGCAGCTTGCCGCATTGATCCTCCAAGCCAAGCAGGCCCGCGAAGCCGACCGGCGGGCGCAACGGGCCACATGGGAGGAATCCCATGTCCGCGCCATGGTGGAGCGTGGTGTGCCGGAACCGGAAGCGCGGGCGCAGACCCGGCACATTCCGGCGGACGGTAAGCCCGGCGATTTGTACCGCGACTGGCCGCTTGAGTTCGCCACGCTGGGCTTTGCGACCGTGGGCGACGCGCTGGCGAACCCGGCCCGCTACGACGGCGCGGCGCTGGCCGATCCTTTCGAGGGCGTGGAGTACGGGCGCACCACGGCCAAGTTCTTCGCTAACGTCGGCGGTAAGCCGTACATCAACAGCCACGCACACGGCGGTTGCAAGTACTTCCTCAAGCCGACCGCCGGGCCAGTGGCGCGACCGCCGGAACCGCCCTTCGACCCGGCGTATTGTGAACAGCAGTTGGCCGGGATGCGCGAGGAGGGCCAAGCATTGGCATTGCCTGGCCCTCCCTCCGAATCACCGCCAACGCCCAAGAAACCCGGCAAGGCGGGGAATCAGCCCGGCGGCGGGAGCCCTGGAAAACCCGGCCAAGCGGCCACCCAGGCATGCGACAGCAGCCCCGAGAAGCCCACCAAGGCGGACGGGGCCAAAGTCGTTGCCATGGTCGAGGACAACGCCTTGCGCCTGGCCTTGGAGCGGAAAATCAGCGAGGCCACCGACTACGGGAAACTGGTTTATGAGCTTGCCCCGGACGTGAACAAATCCGCCTTGCGCAAATCTTCAAAGGCCAACCTGCTAAAGCAGATCGCCAAAAAGGCCAATGTGCCGCTTGGCGCGATCATGCAAGATTTGCGGGACAGCGGCGACTTGCCAGAGGGGCGCGGGCGGGCGGACGCGGGATTCCTGCCGTATGAGGTCAAAGGGAACCAGATATGGCTGATAGACGACCAGGGCGGGCGGCCACTGTGCAACTTTGTGGCGAGTATCACCGAGGAGGTTATCCACGACAACGGGGTGGAGGCGGAAACCCTGTTTCTGATTGAAGGCTGTATGCATGACGGGACGCGCTTGCCGCCTGCGGAAGTGTCCGCATCGAAGTTTCCCGGCATGAGTTGGGTATCTGCCGAATGGGGGGCGCGGCCTTTGGTTCATGCGGGCAGTTCCATCAAAGACCACTTGCGCACGGCGATTCAGGGGATTATCCCCTGCGACAAGCGGCGAACGGTCTACGGGCACACCGGATGGCGCAAGCTGGGCGAGGAGTGGCTTTTCTTGCACGGCGGCGGCGGGATTGGCGCGGAGGGATGCCGCGCCAATATTGAAGTAAGGGCGGGCGAAGGCAATATGCGGCGGTATGTTTTTGACGCGGACGGCGGCGGCGACCTGCGCGCGGATATTCGGTCGAGCCTGCGATTATTGGACATTTCGGCCAGCAATGCGGCCTTGGGCGTGGTGTTGCTGGCGAGTGTCTACCGCGCACCCTTGGGCGAGGCCGCGCCGATAGACCACAGCGTTTTTCTATCCGGGCAGACGGGTAGCCGCAAATCGGAGGCGGCGGGCCTGGCCCTGGCCCACTTCGGACGGGGGTTCAATGCGCGGAACTTCCCTGCGAACTGGGACGACACCGAAAGCGATCTTGAGGCCAAGGGACACGGGGCCAAGGATTGCGTGTTCGTGATCGACGACTTCAAGCCACGCGGCGCGGCCAATGACGTGCATAAGCTGCATGTGAAGGCGGACAGAGTATTACGGGCAGTCGGCAACCAATCAGGGCGCGGGCGGCGTACTTCCGACATGAAACAACGGGCCGCCTACCACCCACGCGGCATGGTGTTATCAACCGGCGAAGACATACCGCGAGGGGGTTCTTTGGCGGGCCGGTTCGCCTTGGTGGAGATGGGCGGCGGCGACGTGGACAACGCCATCTTAAGCGAGTTGCAGGAATCCGCCCGTTCTGGCGCTTTGGAACGCGCTATGGGCGGCTTCTTGCGCTGGCTGGCCCATGACATGGACGAATGGAAAAGGGCGCTTCCTGGCTGTCTGCGGGCGCTTCGTGACGGGGCCATACGGGAGGGCTTTGCCAAGGGGGCGCACTCGCGGGCACCCGATGTTTACGCCAGCTTGCTTGTCGGGTTGGACATGTTCTTTATGTTCGCCGTCGCGTCCGGGGCGGTTGGCGAGGAAGAGAAGGCCGAACGGTTCGAGGCTTGCCAAGGCGTCTTGAAGGACATGATAGCCGCGCAAGGCGACTTGCAGGCCAATCAAGATGAAGTCTTGCAGTTCTTGGGCTTCCTCAAGTCCAGCTTGAACGCCGGGCTGTGCCACTTCTCGGACTCGCTCAAGCAAGGCGCGCCCGCCGAGCATAAAAGCTTTTGGGGCTGGCGGGCTATTCCTGGCGGGCACGAGGATGCGCCGGAGATGCTCAAGCCGAGCGGCGAACTGGTGGGCTGGGTTGATCCTGTGCGCGTCTACCTGGACGGCAATGCGGCCTTTGCGGCGGTTCAGGAGATGGCGAAGGCCACCGGGGAGAACCTGGCTATCACCCAGCGCAGCCTATGGACGCGGATGTACGAGCGCGGCCTGTTACTGGACGTGCAGAAGGAAGCGGGCAAGGTGCGGATGAGTCCCAAGCGCACCATTGCCGGGGTGTCCCGCCGCGTCTATGTCATGGGCAGGAAAACTATAGAGGATGGATGATGTTTTTAAGTGGGGAGAATGGGGAAATAGAGCCGGAAGCCTTGCCGCGCAAGGCTTTCATGCTCCCCACTCATCAAAAACGAGTGGGGAAATTCCCCACTTGAGTGGGGAGCGAGAAACAAGGCGGGGAAAGGCACGAAACAGGCAACGCATTGCCGCTCCCCACTTCGAGTGGGGAGATTCCCCACTGTGTGCGCACAATGAAGAATCTTGAAAGCCGCGCCAGCCGTGGGCTACAGACGAAATTTCCCCACTTTTCCCACTTTCCCCACTTCTCCGCATAGGTTGCTAGGTATTCTGCGCGTGTGCGCCTCTGCCTGAGGGGGAAAGGATGGCAAGGCATTGATGCGCTAGAAAATATCGGAGAAATTCGGGAGGTTCTAAAAAAATGCGGGCCGACCGCTGAAGCCCTGCCATCCCCTGCCATCGGCCTTGCCCCGAAGCCTTGGGCCTGCCAGCGGGCCAGGGCGTGCCGGTTGGGCGGGCCGGGCACCAGGCGACCACGGCGCGGGCCGACCGCTGAAGCCCTGCCATCCCCTGCCATCGGCCTTGCCCCGAAGCCTTGGGCCTGCCAGCGGGCCAGGGCGTGCCGGTTGGGCGGGCCGGGCACCAGGCGACTACGGCGACCACGGCGCGGGCCGACCGCTGAAGCCCTGCCATCCCCTGCCATCGGCCTTGCCCCGAAGCCTTGGGCCTGCTAGTCTGGCCGGACGCTGCGGGGCGTTGAAGGCCAGGCAACCGGGGCGAGGGGCACCGCTTCCGGGCTGATTTTTCAAAAAACCGTCGAGATGCCCCCCGTTTTGCCCCCTGTTTTTGTTTTTAACCCGTAAGCCTTTGTTTTTATTTGCGGCATGTACTACAGCCTGGGCCAAAAACCCGCGTAGCTTCTGGCTTCGCGGATTTTTTTAATGCCTGCGGGAACAAAGCTATGGCGCTACGAATACCGGCTTGAAGGCCGGAAACAGAAATTCAGCTACGGCAATTACCCGGAAATCAGCTTGGCCGACATTGAAGCGCCCATGCTGCGGGAGTTGCTGTACGAGATTCGGGAGCGGCGCGGGGCGCAATCCGCTTTGTACGCGCACGGCTGGGCTTTCCGCGTGTTCGCCTACGCGCTGGAAGCTGGAACATGACTGGTGCAAATTGTTGGTTTAATTCGAGCTTAGTTCGGGTTGGGTCGCAGGATCGTCATTAAACAGCAACAATCTATGGTTATTCTGAACTATTTGACTTTAGCAGCTTGCCGCCAAAGGCTTCGTCGCCATTCGCATGAAGCAACTGACTGATTTTTCTTGATAATAGGGGGCCTGTGGTGTTTAAAACCGCCGCCTTTTCCGCCGCGCCATGGTGGCGGGCCGTCCGCGAGATCAACGGCGTGGTCAGCACGGAGCGGTGCCGCCACATCACTTCCCTAAAGGCCGACGCCGAACGCCTCCAGCGAGTCGCTATTTTTCGCGATACCCGAAATGAGTCCTCCGATTTCGGGAGCGAAAAATTAGCGACTACTATGCCTTCGGCTGTCTGCGCCGCCCTGCGTCCGCCGCGGAACGATACTTCGCTGCGCTCGCATCGCCCCATGGCGACCACAATGGACTCTACGCCACTTTCGTTGCACCTTGCAGGTTTCCTGCGGAAACCCGCCCGCTGCCTGCGCCTAGAAGGCGCGGCTTTGTTTTCCTGCCTGGGGATGGTCGCCATCGTCCTCATTCCTTGGCCTTGTTTCACATCCCGGCATGAAATACACCCAAAACTTCAAAGGCCGAAGCTACAGCTTCAACGATCTCAAGGACTTGCTGGCCAAGGCCTCGCCGCTGCGGTCGGCGGACGAGCTGGCGGGAATTGCCGCCAGCTCGGAAGAGGAGCGGGCCGTCGCCCAGTGGGCGCTGGCCGACCTGCCTTTGACCGAGTTTCTGAATGAACACTTGATCCCGCCGGAGGGCGACGAGGTCAGCCGACTCATCCTAGAGTCCCATGACCGCGCCGCCTTCGCGCCCATCGCGTCTTTGACCGTGGGCGGCTTCCGCGAATGGCTGCTGGCCGACACGACGGCCGACGAGACCATCGCCGCCGCCCGTGCCGGGATCACCCCGGAAATGGCGGCGGCGGTCTCCAAGCTCATGCGCAACCAGGATTTGATCGCGGCGGCACGGCGCTGCCAGGTCATCACTCGCTTTCGCAACACCATCGGCCTGCCGGGTCGGCTCAGTACGCGCCTGCAACCGAACCATCCCACCGACGACCCCAAAGGCGTCGCCGCCAGTGTGTTGGATGGCTTGTTGTATGGCAGCGGCGACGCAGTCATCGGCATCAACCCGGCGACGGACAGCCCGAAAAACGTGGAAACCCTGCTGCACCTGTTGGACGAGGTCATCCGCCGCCATGGCATCCCCGCCCAGTCTTGCGTGTTGGCCCATGTCACGACGACCTTGGAACTGATGCGCCGGGGCGCGCCGGTGGATTTGGTGTTCCAATCCATCGCCGGCACGGAGGCGGCCAACCAAAGCTTCGGCATCAACCTGGGACTGCTGGCCGAGGCCCGCGAGGCCGCGTTGAGCTTGGGACGCGGGACGGTCGGCGACCATGTGATGTATTTCGAGACTGGCCAAGGCAGCGCCTTGTCGGCCAACGCCCATCATGGGCTAGACGCGCAAACTTGCGAGGCGCGGGCCTACGCCGTCGCCCGCGCCTACTCGCCGTTGCTGGTCAACACCGTCGTCGGCTTCATCGGGCCGGAATACCTGTACGACGGCAAGCAGATCATCCGCGCCGGGCTGGAGGATCATTTCTGCGGCAAGCTGCTGGGCCTGCCGATGGGCTGCGATGTGTGCTACACCAACCACGCCGAGGCCGACCAGAACGACATGGACAATCTGATGACGCTGCTGGCCGTGGCCGGTTGCACGTTTATCATGGGCATTCCGGGCGGTGACGACATCATGCTGGCTTACCAGGCGACCTCGTTCCACGACGCGCTGTATCTGCGCCGCGTCTTGGGGCTCAGGCCCGCGCCGGAGTTCGAGGATTGGCTGAACCGGATGGGGATATTCGACGGGCGCAACGCCTTGTGCCATGGCAAGGCATCGCCGCGACTGCTCGGCGCCATCAAGGAATTGACCGGAGAGCAAGCATGACCGATCCTTGGATTGCCTTGCGCCGTTTCACCCAAGCGCGTATTGCCTTGGGCCGGGCCGGCCATGCCGCGCCGACCCAGGCTTTGCTGGATTTCCAATTGGCCCATGCGCAGGCGCGGGACGCGGTGCATTTCCCCTGGGACATCGACCGATTTGCCGAACAGATGCGAAGTCTCGGCGAACAGGCGCTGATCTTGGAAACGCTGGTATCGAGCCGCAGCGAGTATCTGCGCCGACCCGACCTTGGGCGGATGCTGGCCGACGCATCACGCGGACGCTTGGACAGCCACAGGGACGGGGCGGCGGATGTGGCGTTGATCGTCAGCAACGGCCTGTCCTCGACCGCCGTCGAGCGGCATGGGATGGCCTTGCTGCAAGCGATAACGGGGGCTTACCGGGCGCGGCAATACAGAATCGCGCCGGTTTGCCTGGTCGCCAATGGCCGCGTCGCCTTGGCGGACGGCATCGGCAGCGCCCTGGCTGCGAAGGTGGCCGTGATCATTGTCGGCGAGCGCCCCGGCCTTAGCGCCGCTGACAGCCTTGGCATCTACCTGACCTACGCGCCTAGGCCGGGAAACACCGACGCACAGCGCAACTGCGTCTCCAACATCCGCCCGCCGGAAGGCTTGGGCTACGAGGCCGCCGCCGCAAAACTGCTGTATTTGACCGAAGAAGCCATCCGCCTAGGCCTTTCCGGAGTCGCGCTCAAGGATGAGATGCCGGGCTTGTTGATAGAAGCAGCGTCATCTCCGGGCAGCTTTACTGCGTTGGAAGGTTTGGGATAAGACATGAACACGCCAAGGCCGAAGCGGTCTCCTGAAGCCTCAGCCGACTCCTCCAGCAAGCCCACATCGAACAGCTCGCCACGGCGGGCTTCAGGGTGTGGGCTTACAATCTGATTTTGGTCGGCGGGGCGCTCGCCCGGCTCAAGACCACCTCGGGCTTCATGCTGGTTCGCAGGCCGGCCTCCCATCCCATCGCCTACGAATGATGGACGACAACTACCCTATGCTCCGCAATAGGCTGTCCGCCTGCTCAACGACATCCGCACCCTGACCGGCTACCTGTGCTTTGAGACTTGGGAGGCGCTGATGGATTGCACGCTGAAAAGCCGCGACCCGCCGCCTCTGAAGCCAAAAATAGGATGAAGACGCCAAAATGAGAATTGCCGGGCGCGATGGTTCCGCTTATGTTGTGCTGCCTAAAACTGATATGCTGGGCACAGAACGTCTTTCCTCTGCTCTCGCCTGGTTATTGTTCAATCAAAATCTTGCCATTTCCATTTTCCAACCCAATGATAAAAAAGCTGATAAGCGTTTTGTTTCTTGCGGCGGCGGTGTTTTTCGGCTGGCGCTGGTATGTCCAGCACGCTGCTCAACCCGCTGCCGCCCTGCCGTCCGGCCCGCCGCCGATGATGATGGCGATGCCGGTCAAAGCCGCGCAGGCTAAACGCGAAGCGGTTTCTGCGAAGGTCGAGGCGGTCGGCGACTTGGTGGCCGGGGAGTCGGTGGTGTTGCGGCCGGAGATCGTCGGGCGGATTTCCGCGATCCGCTTCGAGGAAGGCCATAAGGTCAAGGCGGGCGACGTGCTGGTCGAGCTTAACGCCGAGGAGCAGCGCTCCGCGCTGGCGCAAAGCCAGGCTTCGGTGCAGGTGGAGCGGCAGAGTTTCCAGCGCATCCGCGACGTGTTGGCGAAAAACCTGGTCAGCCAGCAGCAATACGACGAGTCTCTGGCCAGGCTGCAAAACGCGCAGGCGCTGCTGGAAAGAGACCGGGTGCGGTTGTCGCGGACGGTGCTGCAAGCGCCGTTCGACGGGATTGTCGGCTTGCGCCAGGTCAGCCTGGGCGATTATGTGAGTCCGGGGCAAGCCTTGGTGAATCTGGAGTCGGTCGATCCGATCAAGCTGGATTTCCGGCTGCCGGAGAAATACTCGGGCAAAGTCGTCAAGGGTTTGCGGCTGGTGGTGAGCGTGGATGCCTGGCCGGGGCGGGTGTTTAGCGGCGAAATCCTCGCCGTCGATCCGAAGCTGGACGAAGCCAGCCGCACGGTGAAGGTGCGGGCGCGGCTAGTCAACGCCGACCTGGCCCTCAAGCCCGGCATGTTTGCCCGTGTCGTCTTGGATTTTGGCGCGATACGGCATGCGCTGTTTGTGCCGGAGCAGGCGCTGGAGGCTAAGGGCAGCACGTCTTCTGTGTTTCGCGTCGTTGACGGCAAAGCGCTGCTGACCCCGGTGAAGATTGGCGAGCGGCGGCCAGGCTTTGTGGAAATCGCCGAGGGCGTCAACGCCGAGGACTGGGTGGTCGTCGACGGGCAGCTCAAGCTGCGCGACGGCATGCCGGTGATGGTGATGGGGAAGGCCGCGCCATGATCCTGTCAGACATTTCCATCCGCCGCCCGGTGTTGGCGACGGTGATGAGCCTGGGGCTGGTGCTGCTCGGCCTGATGTCGTTCCAGCGCTTGCCGGTGCGCGAATTTCCCAACATCGACGCGCCGGTGGTGTCGGTGCGCAGCGTCTACCAGGGCGCCAGCGCAGCGGTGGTGGAAAGCCAAGTGACCCGTCCGCTGGAGGAGTCGCTGTCTGGCATCGAAGGCGTGAAAACCTTGAAGTCGGTGAGCCGCGAGGAAGTCAGCCAGATCACCATCGAGTTTAATTTGAACCGCAACCCGGACGGCGCCGCCGCCGACGTGCGCGACCGCGTGTCCCGCGCCCGCGGCCTGTTGCCGCAAGAAATCGACGAGCCGATTATCAGCAAGATCGAGGCGGACGCCTCGCCCATTGTCTGGCTGGCGTTTTCCAGCGACCGCCACACGGCGCTGGAAATCTCCGACATCGCCGACCGCTTTGTGAAGGATAGGCTGCAAACCTTGTCGGGGGTGGCTACCGTGCTGATCGGCGGCGAGCGCCGTTACGCCATGCGCCTGTGGCTAGACCGGGATCGCTTGGCCGCCCGCCGCGTCACCGTGCAGGATGTCGAGGACGCTTTAAAGCGCCAGAACGTGGAAATTCCCGGCGGGCGCATCGAGAGTTCGCAGCGCGAATTCACCGTGCTCAGTGAGACCGACCTGCGCACACCGGCGCAGTTCAACGCCTTGATTATCCGCGAGGAGAAAGGCTATCCAGTGCGTCTGTCCGATGTCGGGCGGGCCGAAATCGGCGCCCAGGACGACCGCAACATTGTGCGCGTCAACGGCAATGCGGCGGTGGGGATGGGCGTGGTCAAGCAGTCCACGGCCAACACCTTGGACGTGGTCAAGGCGGTGCGTAATGAGCTGACGAAAATCAATGACAGCCTGCCGCAAGGTTTAAAACTCAAGATCGCCTTCGACTCCGCGCTGTTCATCGAAGAATCCATAAGCGGCGTTTACCATACCTTGTGGGAATCTTTGGCGCTGGTGTTGGCGGTGGTCTGGCTGTTTTTGGGGTCGGCCCGGGCCACGCTGATTCCTTTCGTGACCATTCCGGTGTCTTTGATTGGCGCGTTCATCTTCATCCATGCCTTAGGGTTCTCCGTCAATATCTTGACTTTGCTGGCCTTGGTGCTGGCCATCGGCTTGGTGGTGGACGACGCCATCGTGATGCTGGAAAACATCCACCGGCGCATCGAGGAGGGCATGAAACCGGTCGACGCGGCGTTCGCGGGCAGCCGCGAAATCGCCTTCGCGGTGGTGGCGATGACTTTGACCCTGGCTTCGGTGTTCGCCCCGCTGGCGTTCATGGGCGGCAACACCGGGCGGCTGTTTTCCGAATTCGCGTTGGCAGTGTCTTGCGCGGTGCTGGTGTCGGGTTTCGTCGCCTTGACCTTGACCCCGATGATGTGTTCGCGCCTGCTGCAAGCCACGGTCCACGGCGGGCATGCGCCGCGGCGCAGCGCCTGGGATCGGTTTGCCGGCGTTTACCGGGCAAGCTTGCTGGCGAGTCTGCGCGGGCGTTGGCTGGTAGTCTTGCTGTTGGGGCTGGTGGCGGGGGCGGCGGTGTGGCTGTTCCAATCTTTGCACTCCGAGCTGTCTCCGGTGGAGGATCGTGGCGGCATCTTCGCCGTTGTTTCCGCCCCGGAGGGCGCCACGCTTGCTTACACGGAAGGCTATGCCCGCCAGATCGAAGCCTTCCTCGCCGACATCCCCGAAATCGACACGTATTTCGTCGTGGTGGCCCCGGGCTTGGAGCGGCCTAACCCGGTGAACTCGGCGATTGCGTTCGTCAGCCTGAAGCCCTGGGGCGAGCGCAAGCGCAGCCAACAGCAGGTCGCCATGGAATTGATGCCGAAATTTTTGGGCCTGCCCGGCGTCATGGCTTTTCCGCTCAATCCGCCTTCGCTAGGGCAGAGCTTCCGCAGTTCCGCCGTGCAATTTGTGATTCAAGGCCCGAGTTACGAGGAGTTGGATCAGGCGCTTGGCGGTTTCATGGCGAAGGTTGCGCAATTCCGCGGACTGGTCGGCATGGACACCGACCTCAAGCTGAACAAGCCGCAACTGAGCTTGGACGTGAATCGGGAAAAGGCGGCTGCCGTCGGCGTGGAGGTCGAGGACATCGGCAAGACGCTGCAAACCTTGTTGGGTGGCCGCCAGGTGACGCGCTTCAAGCAGTCCGGCCAGCAATACGATGTGATCCTCAAATTGGGCGACGAGTCCCGCGCCACGCCCACCGACATGAACGCCATTTATCTGCGCGGGCGGGACGGCCAATTGACGCCCTTGGGCAATCTGGCGAGCATCCGGGAGAATGCGGCGGCGAAGGAGTTGAACCATTTCAACCGGCTGCGGGCGGTGGTGGTGAGCGGCAATCTCGCGCCGGGCTACGCCTTGGGCCAGGGCTTGGACTATCTGGGGAAAATCGCCAAGGAAGTGTTGCCGCCGATGTTCAAAACTGAATTGGACGGGCAGTCGCGGGAGTTTGCCGAATCCAGCCAGACTTTGTACCTGACCTTCGGCTTTGCGCTGGTTTTTATTTACCTGGTGCTGGCGGCGCAGTTTGAAAGCTTTCGCGATCCGTTGATGATTATGCTCACCGTGCCTTTGGCGGTCACCGGCGCGTTGTTGTCGCTCAACCTGACCGGCGGCACGCTGAATGTGTACAGCCAGATCGGCATGGTCATGCTGGTTGGCTTGATTACCAAAAACGGCATTCTCATCGTCGAGTTCGCCAACCAATTGCAGGCGCAGGGCAAAACCACCTATGACGCGGTGGTCGAGGCGGCGGTGCTGCGCTTGCGGCCGATTCTGATGACCAGCCTGACGATGATCCTGGGCGCGGTGCCTTTGGCTTTGGCGACGGGGGCGGGCGCGGAAAGCCGCCAACAGATTGGCTGGGTGATTGTGGGCGGCTTGGCGATCGGTACGCTGTTCACGGTCTATGTGATACCGGTTGCCTATACCTTGCTGGCAAGGCGGCGGAATGGCTGACGCGGGCGCATCCGCGCCGCAGACCTTTCTACGTATGCTAAAATCTCGCCGTCACAGTTTGTCAACTCGGAGAAAAATCATGTTTTCAATGCGTTCTTGGCGTCTATTATTCGGCAAGCTGGCGCTGGCCGCCGTGCTTGCCGTGCCCGCCGTCAGTTCGGCGACCACGGTCAGGCTGCAAACGACGAAAGGCAATATTGACATTCAATTGTTCGATGCGGCGGCGCCTTTGACCGTGGCGAACTTTTTGAACTACGTCAACAGTGGTGCCTATGTGAACTCGTTCATCCATCGCGGTGTGAAGGGCTTCATCATCCAAGGCGGCGGTTTCCTGTTTGATCCCACGGTGTCGGCGGTCAAGGCCGTCCCCGCCAATGCGCCAGTGAAGAATGAGTTCAGCGTTAGCCGCTCCAACCTGCGCGGCACCATCGCCATGGCCAAGCTGAGTGGCAATCCGGACAGCGCGACCAACCAATGGTTTTTCAACTTGGCCGACAACTCCTCGAATCTGGATAACCAGAACGGGGGATTCACGGTGTTCGGCCAGGTGACGGCCGACGGCATGAAAGTGGTTGACGCCATCGCCGCGTTGCCCCTCCTCGATGCCAGTAATGCCAGCAATGCTGGTGGCCCGACTATCAGTGGTAATTTTGGTTATCTGCCGCTTAACAGTATTCCATCCGGGGCTACCCCTCCCGCGAATCCGAGGAATAATCCCAATCAGGCCATCCCGGTCATCCCGCAGTCGGGACTTATCACGGTGGGCGCGGCCTTCGTGCTAGACCCTAGGGCGGAATGCCTGTTCAACTGGGCTGAAGGACAGTATGCCTACCTGTTTTCACCGGCCGGCTTCGCCACAACGGTGTGGACGGAGTACCACTATCGCTACTACTCGGCCACCAACGCCTACTTGGGCGTTTCGTCCAAGGACGGCAATGTCTATTACATGGGCGCGGACGGCTTGATGCATAACGAAGGCCCGCTGTCTTCTTGGCTGTCGCAGTCGGGTTGTTAAGCGACGCGAGCTAGGCAGTGTGAAAACCCGGCCCCGTTGCGGGGGCCGGGTTTTTTTGTGCGGGCTTTTATCCCGTGTTGCGCATCCCCGCCGCGATGGCGTTGATGGTGCGCAGCAGGATCGTCGTCCACGGGTTTTGTTCGCCGGGGGTTTCCGGGTAGTCGCGCAGCCGGCGCAGCAGGCTGATTTGCAGGTGGTTGAGCGGGTCGAGGTAGACATTGCGGCGGGCCAGGGACACCGCGAGCATCGGGTCGTCCCCCAGCAAATACGGCGAGCCGGTGATGTCCAGCACCTGGGCGCAAGTCCTGCGGTATTCCGCCTCGATCAAGCCATAAATGCGCTGGCCGGTTGCCGGATCTTCACAGAGTCCGGCGTAGCCTTTGGCGATGTTCATTTCCGACTTCGCCAAGGACATTTGCGTCTTGCCCAGCAGCGTGCGCAGGAACGGCCAGTCGCGGTACAGGCCGCGCAGTTTTTCCAGGTTGCCGGGGTCTTCTCGGGCGTAATCCTCCAAGGCCGTGCCGATGCCGTACCAGGCCGGCAAGGTTTGCCGCGATTGCGCCCAGGCGAACACCCAGGCGATGGCGCGGACGGAGAATTTGGAGCGGTCGCCTTTGCGCCGGTACGAAGGCCGCGAGCCGATGTTGAGCAAGCCGATTTCGTTGAGCGGCGTCGCCTCGTAGAAATAATCTAAAAAACCCGGCTCGCGCTCGGTCAGTTGGCGGAAGCTGTCCTCGCCGCGCTTGGCTATCGCCGCCATCACCTGTCCATATTCCTTCGCCTCCGGTTGCACCGGCCTGACCAGGTTCAAGCTGGCTTTCATCAGGCCGGTGGCCCCCATGGTCAGTTCGTAAACGGCGGTCTCGCGGATATTGTATTTGTAGAAGATCGTCTCGCCTTGCTCGGTGAATTTGATCTGGCCTTTCACCGTGCCTGGCGGCTGGGCCAGGATGGCTTCGTGAGTCGGCCCGCCGCCGCGCCCGACCGTGCCGCCGCGGCCATGGAAGATGCGGCAGGGGATGCCGCGTGCTTCGGTGATGTGGATGATTTTCTTCTGCGATTCGTACAGGTTCCACGCGCTGGCGAGGATGCCGCCGTCCTTGCAGGAATCGGAATAGCCGAGCATGACTTCTTGCGCCTGGCCGAACGCGGTGAGGCTTTCCCGGTACAGCGGGTTGTCCAGCAGCGTGGTCAGCACCGACTCGATGTGCTCCATGTCCTTGATGGTTTCGAACAGCGGGCTGACGCCGAGATGGCAATAGGCGCGGCCGGCGAGCCGGCCGGCCAGGCCGTGCTGCGCGGCGAGGAACAACACTTCCAGCACATTGCTGGCGCTGTGGGTCATCGAAATGACATAGCGGCCTATGCACTCCGGCCCCAGCTCGCGGCGCATCTGCGCGATGACTTGGAACACGCGCAGGATTTCGGTGGTGGCCTCGGACAGGGTTTCCAACTCGTATTCCAGCGCGGCGGGGTTGGCGATGGCCTCGGCTAATAATTCGATGCGCCGTTCTTCCGGCAAGGCCAGATAATCGATAGCCAATGCGGCCTGGAGGATTTCCGCGACGGCTTCGGCGTGGCGGGTGGATTCTTGGCGGATGTCCAATTGCATCAGATGGAAGCCGAAGGTTTCCACTAAGCGGATGGTGTCCTGCAAGCCGCCGGCGGCGATGGCGGCGTCGCCGTGGCCGATCAGCGAATCGCGGATCACTTGCAAATCTTTCAGCAAAGCGCTTGCGTTAGGATAGCGGTCTTCGACATTATTGGCCGGTTCGCCGGTCAGTTGCGAGTTGACTGTCGCCCAGTTGCGGCGGACGCGGTAACGCATGATCGCCACTTTGCGCCGGTAAGGCTCGTCCTCGAACGGGTTGTGTTGGTTGGCGAAGGCGTGCTCGGCAAAACCCGCGTCCGCCGCCAAGCCGCGCAAAAATTGCTCGGAAGGCAGGCAAAAGCGGCCCGACAGCGACAATTCATCGTCCAGCGCTTCCAACCGCCGGATATATTCTTCCAGCACACAACTCGCCTGCATACGCAGCGCGAGCACTGTGGTTTCCGGTTTGACGTTCGGGTTGCCGTCGCGGTCGCCGCCAATCCACGAGCCGAAGCGGATGAAACCCGGCAGGCGGATAGTTTTGGCCTCGTCCTCGCCGTAGACATCGCGTACGGCCAGCGCCAAATTGCGGTAGGTCTCGGTGACGGCCAGGAACAAGGAGTTGGGAAAATAAAACAGGCCGTTGCCGATCTCGTCGCGGACTTCCAGTTTGCGTCCGCGCAACTCGTCGGTTTTCCACAGGATTTGGATCTGGGTTTGCAGGCGTTCGACGGTTTGGGCACGGTAGGTGCCCCGGCGGCGGGGATCGTCGAGCTGCTCGATGTCGGCGAAGATTTTGCGCAAGGCCTCAATCAGCGTGCGCCGCTTGGCCTCGGTGGGATGGGCGGTCAGCACTGGCTGGTAATACAAATGGTCGAGCAGGGTTTGCAACTCGGTGGCCGTCATGCCGTTTTCGCGGAACAGCATTAACGTGTCGCGGAACGAGCCTTTCCAAAAATGCCCGCCGCTGCCAATTTGCTCGCGGCGCTGCTTCAGTTGAAAAGCTTCCTCGGCGCTGTTCGCCAAATTGAAATACAGTTGGCAGGCCCGCACCATTTGGCTGAGCGTGTCCGGCGGTAGGCCATGCAGGCATTCGGTCAACGCTTTGCGAATCGCCGGGTCGTCTTGTTGGCGCAGCTTGGCGAATCCTTCTTTTAACGTCTGCAGCCGTTGGAAAGTCTCGGGGTCGGCCTGGGATTTCAACACCCGCGCCAGCAAGATGCCGAGCAGCCGAATGCGGTGGCGCAGTTCGTGGGCGAAAAATTTCGCTGGGACACTGGGTGATGGGTTTAGCGTAGTGACGGATGGCGGATTCATAGGTGTGCGCCTGGAATTGTTGAGTTACACAGGGATTATGCATCCTGCCACAAGATCCTACCCCATATGACGTTTTTTCGGCATAATATGAACTCCATCAATGAAATGCAGAATTTACATAAAATTTCTCCACAATAAAGGGGTTATCGAATGCGCAATGAATGGCTTGAATGGAAATTGAATCGACTGAGTGTCTATGGTGTGCTGTTCATCTTGGCTTGCCTGGTTCGGCTTGCTTGCTTCACCGGTCTCGTCGCCTCGGATGATATTTACTATTCGTACTATGGGCAGTTGCTCTCCCATGGTAGTTATAATTTGGATTTTTCATCCCATTTTGGTTCTAGGATTGGGGTAAACGTCCTCGTCGGCCTAGGCTACTGGATGTTCGGCGTCAGCGAGCTCACCACTATACTATTCCCTTTGTTGCTTTCTTCTCTTTCGGTGGTGTTGATCGTTGAGATCGGTAGTATTATTTTCTCAAAGCGGGCGGGATTATTAGCTGGAGTGTTGCTGCTCACTTTTCCTGTGCATGTCCACATTGCTACCATGCTGCTTCCTGAATCCATCATGGATTTTTGGATTTTAATGGGTGTCCTTGCTTATCTGATTGGGCTCAAGCAAGACCAGTGGCAGGCCGGGGTTTTTTCTGGGCTATTCTTTGGTATTGCCTATTTAAGTAAAGAATCTGGATTTTTCGCCAGCAGTGGATTTGTTTTATGCTGCTTAATTTTCCAAAAGAATTGGAAACTTGCGTTTGCTATCGTTTCCAGTCTGGCTTTCGTCGGAGTCGCTGAACTAAGCTGCTATTATTTATTGACTGGCGACCCGATGTACAGGGTCCATGTCGTGGTTTCCAGTCAAGAAGCCTATTTCGCCGCATCTTCAACTAATGAAGATATATATTGGCGCTTGTTTAAGGATTATCCCTATAGAATGCTAGTGCCTAATAGCAATTTTGGCCTTCACTCAATTGCGGTTTTACTACTTTCGGCGGCAGCGGCGTTTGTGTTGCCTAGGCGAACTTTCTGGATGCTGTTCCTGTGGGCGGCGATACCGATGTTGTATTTGAACTTTAGTTCCGTCAGCCTGACCAAATATCTGCCCGCCCCCGTGCAGCCACGATATATAACCCAAGTGTTTCTGCCCCTGATATTGCTTGCGGCGGCGGTCATTGACGGTTGGATGTTATCGGGATCGCGAAGGCTACTAATAGGCACCTGTGGGGTATTTTCTATTGTTGTCGTCGTCGGCGTCGTATCGGCATTTTCCATGCGTGGAGAGGGCGGGGGTAACGTTCCTGCCGTCTACTCTCTACGCGGGATCGTCAGCCAGTTGGAGAGTAGCCACCGGCAAGTTGTCAAATTTGAAGGCAAGAAAGCGGATATATGGAGGTTTACGATGGGAATTTTGACTGGGCCAGAGCCACATTCTGGCGAATGTGTGAACGACTGCCTACTTGTCCGGCCTGATGCTTCTGGGTTGCCGTCCGTAGCGGATATGCCCCCTACCGATGTTAAGCCAGTTCAACAACCGAGCCTATTTTATCTAAAGGAGGCACCTTAAGATGGGTTTCTGTTGAATGATTTGTGCGCTAAGGAGGCTCCGTGGCCTTCGCTCCCAAGGCGGGGATTCAGATGCCTTATTTTTCATGCAGATGATCCAAAATAAATTCCGCCGGCCGGCTGAAGTAATCGCTTGCCGGTTTTTGCAGCGGCTCCCCCACCTGCCAGCCGCCGCCCAAGGCCTTGTACAAGGCCACCAACTGGGCGGATTGTTTGCCTTGGGCATCGACCAGATCGCGCTGGCCTTGGAACAGGCCGCGCTCGGCGGCCAGCACGTCGAGATAGTCGGCCAGCCCGTTGCGCCAGCGCTCGGTCGACAGGCTCATTGCCAGCCGCTGCGCGTCGACTGCCTGGCGCAGCGCGGCGATGCGCAGGCGCGCCTGCGCATGGGCGACCAAGGCGTCTTCGACTTCTTTGAATGCCTTCAGCACGGTGGCCTGATAGGTGAAAAAAGCCTGCTCGTCAAAGGCTTCTTTGGCTTTGATGTTGGCCTGTATCCGCCCCCAGTTGAAAATCGGCGTGGATAGCGAGGAGGCCAGCGACCAGGATTTGCCGACGGGCGTGAACGTCGCGATGTTGGTGTTCTGCAACCCCAAGAACGCGGTCAAGCTGATTTTGGGGTAAAGCTCCGCCGTGGCGACGCCAATTTCGGCATTGGCCTGCGCCAGCTTGCGCTCGGCTTTGCGGATGTCCGGGCGGCGGCGCAGCACTTCGGCGGGGAGGTCGGCCAGGCCCGGTTCGGCGCTTTCCGGCAAGGGGCCTTCCGGCTCCAGCCGGGGAATCAGCTTGGCCGGGGGTTGGCCTAGCAATAAGCCCAGGGCGTGGATGGATTGCTGGACGGTGGTTTCGTAAACCGGAATCTGGGCGCGGGTCTCCGCGGTCAGCCCCTCGCTCTGCGCGACTTCCAGCTCCGAGGTCAGCCCGGCTTGGCGGCGCAGGCGGGTGAGTTGCAGGGTTTCCTCCTGGCTGCGCAGATTGTCCCGGGTCACTGCCAGCAGTTGCTGGTTGGCGCGCAACTCGATGTAGTTGCGCGCCACCTCGCCGAGCAAAGTCACCAGCACATCGCGGCGGCCTTCTTCTTCCGACTCCAGGTTGGCGTCGGCGGCTTCGATGGCGCGTCGCACCCCGCCGAAAAAGTCCAGTTCCCAGGAGGCGTCGAAGCCGCTTTGGAAAATGTCGATGATTTGGTCGCCCCCGGAAAAACCGCCGCCGCCCGTGCCGCTGGTGGCGATGTTGGCATTGTTGCGGCGGCGCATCAGGTTGCCGCGGGCGTTCAGGTTCGGCAGGCCGGCGGCGACAGTGCCGGTATAGTTGGCGCGGGCTTCCTTGATGCGGCTTTCCGCCAGCTTCACATCAAAATTGGACAGCACGGCTTCTTTAATCAGGTGATCCAGGATGGGATCGTTGAACGTCTTCCACCAATCGTTCAGGCGCAAGGCGTCTTTCGCCGCCAAGGGCGCTTCCGCCCATTTCGCGGGGGTCGGGGTTGGCGGCGGCGCATAGTCGGGGCCGACGGCGCAGGCGGAGAGCAGGGCGGCGCTGATCGCAATGGGCACGCTAGTCCGCATGAAGCGCGGCGGGATAACGCCGTGACTACTCATAAAGGTTTTCCTCCCTTGGAAAGCGGCGGCGGGGCGCTGTCCGGGACTTCGATGAACACGTCCATTTGCTGGCCGACATAGGCGGGCAGGGAGGCGCGGTCGAAGCTGTAGAGGGCTTGCAGCACGCGGGTGTCGACGCGCTCGGTGCTGTCGCCGGTCAGCGATTTCTTCGGAACCACATAAGGCTCGACCCAGACCAGCGCCAAATCGGTCTTGAATTGGCGGTTGCCGCGCAGATAGGCCACCGCCTTGCCTTCCTTATGGAAACGCCAGGCGTCGTTTTCGTCGATGTCGACGCGGATATGCAATTGTTCCAGATTGCCCAGCACCATCAGCGGCGTGGCGCTCAAGCCGGCAAAGGCGAATTCGCCGGGGCGGATGTTTACCTGCAACACCATGCCTTCGACCGGCGCGCGCACCACCAGCCGGTCTAACGTGGTCTGCGTGCCGGCGAGTTCGGCCTCGGCTTGCATGACCTGGGCGCGGGCGCTTTCCAGCCGGGCCTTGGCGATTAAGTGCGCGTTGCGGCGGCGATCCAACTCCTCGGTGCTGATGGCGCGGCGGTCGGTCACCGCCTCGACCAGACTGAGCAGTATTTTCGTGTCCACGACGGAGGCTTCGGCCTCGCCCACTGCGGCCTTGGCCCGGGCCAGGTTGGCTTTGCGCACGCCCAGCTCGGCCAGCGCCTCGCGGTCATCGACCCGGAACAACACCGCCCCGGCGGAGACTTTGTCGCCGACTTTCAACGCCACCTCCCGCACGATGCCGCCCAGCGCGGTGCCGATGGCAATATTCTGGCTCTTCGCCTCGACGATGCCTGCGCCCGCGATGAACGCCGGGAACGGCGAATTGGCCGGCTCGGCGGCCGGCTGGGCGATGGGCGTAGGCTGGTTGCCGTGGACTACGGAGTAAACCCCGAAGGAAAACCCGATGGCGGCCAGCACGGGCAGTGTATATTTGGGTAGCATGTTGATCTCCTGTAAATTTTCGTCAAAGCGCCGCCGCCGAATCGACCACCTTGTCGATATGCCCGTCGTCCATGCGGGCGATGCGGTCGGCGAAGCTGAAAATACGGGCGTCGTGGGTGACGATGACCAGCGCGCGGTCGCGGTGCAGCGCGACTTCTTTGAGCAATTCCATGACGTTGTGGCCGGTTTCGTGGTCTAGCGCGCTGGTCGGCTCGTCGCAGACGATCAAGCGCGGGCCGTGAACCAGTGCGCGGGCGATGGCGACGCGCTGTTGCTGGCCGCCCGATAGCTGCGACGGCAAGGATTTGCCCCGCGCCCCCAAGCCGACTTGTTCCAGCACGGCCGCCGCCCGCTGCTCCGCCTCGGCGCGTTTGATGCCGTTGATAATCAGCGGCACCGACACATTCTCGACGGCGTTCAAACTGGGCAGCAGGTTGTAAGCCTGGAACACGAAGCCGATGTTGCGGGCACGGAATTTCAGCTTCGCGCCGCTGCGCATGTGCAGCAAATCCTCGCCGAACACTTCGCACAAGCCGCTATCTTGGTCGAGGATGCCGGCGATGACCGAAATCAGCGTGGTTTTGCCGCAGCCCGAAGGCCCGACTAACATCATCAATTCGCCCATGTTGATGTCCAGGTCGATGCCGCCCAAGGCGACCACTTTGTCCCCGCCGGTGTCGTAGGCTTTCTTGACGTTTTGACAACGCACTGCGACTGCGCCATTGCCGTCCTTTGCCAGGCCGGGGCGGGGGATTTCTTGCGCATTCATCGAACTACCCCTTGAACACAATCGCCGGTTCCAACTGGATGACTTTGCGGATGCTGATCAGCGCCGCGAAAATGCAGATCAAGGTCACGCCGCCGCCGCTGAACAGCAGCAATTGCCAGGGAAATTTGAACGCCAGAATCGTGTTGCGCATCGCGTAGCCGAACAGCGCCGTCAGGCCCACGCCCAAGCCATAGCCGGTGGAGCCGACTAAAATGGCTTGCAGCAGAATCATCCGCAGCAACACCCAGTTGCTGGTGCCCATCGCCTTCAGCACGCCGAACTGGCGCAGGTTTTCCAGCGTGAAGTTGTAAAACGTCTGCCCGGCGATGGCCGCGCCGACGATGAAACCCAAGGTGATGGAAATGCCGAAGTTAATCGGGATGCCGGTGTTTTTCATGAAATAGTTGAACGTCAGATCCTTGAATTCCTGCTGCGTGTACGCCGCCAAGCCGGTGGACTCGCGGATGCGCTTGGCCAAAGCGGGAATGTCGCCGCCGGGCTTGGCTTTCACCAGCACGAAAGACAGTAGCTTGCGCTCCCGGGGCGCGTAGCCGACGGCGCGGGAATAAGTCGTGTAAATCACCGGCTGCGACTGGAACGTCCGCGTCGTCTTGGCGATGCCGACGACGATGGCGCGTTTGTCGTTCAGCTCCAGCGTGTCGCCGATTTTCAAAGGCACCGGCTGGCCGCCGGGGACGGGCGACGGCCGGGCCAGCTTTTCGATGGCCCCGTCGATGTCCACGATGACGCCGTCGCTGCGACGCAGGTCTTCCATCTTGCCTTCCAACATCGTCGGCGGGCCGCCGATCAAGGTCGCGTCGTCCAGGCCGACGACGATGCAAGTCTGGAACGTGCCGTCGGCCATCCGGGCTTTCAACAAACCCTTGTACAGCGGCATCGCCCATTCCACGCCGGCCACGCCGCGCACCCGGTACAGCACAGTGTCTTGCAGGGGCTTGATGTCGTCGACGAACTGCACCTTCGGGTCCATCACCCAAATGTCCGGCAACCCCAAGTCGGTGATGAAGCTGAACGAACGCGCCATCAGCCCGACGAAAATCGCCGGCTGCTGGGTCATGATCAGCGAAGCGAAAGTCAGTCCCATGATGATGCCCAAATATTTGCCCCGGTCGCCCATCAGCATTTTTAAAGCGATGTAGTTCATCCTAAGAAATCTCACTTAAAGTTAAGACCGCGCCGGTCTATCGCGCTCAGGTAATGGAATTCGGCCCTTGCGCGGCCAAGCCTTGGAGCGCGGCCAAGGAAAATCGTGCGATATGCGTGGCGGTGCGCTGTATTTCCGCCTCGTCGGCAACGACCTCGGGGCAGATATGCTTGATGACCGAACGCGAATGCTTGTACACCAAACATTGGCCCATCACGCTCAAGGTGCAGCGGTGGATGTCCAACTCGCTCCAGCCAGGGCCGAGCAAGGCCGGCACCAATTCACGCAAGAGCGTGAACTGCGGCGCGATGGCGGTTTCGATGACGCCGGCCAGCGCGTTGGTCGGGTCGGCGATTTCGCGGACGACCAGCTTGGTGTGATGGCCCAGGGCGGTGTCGTCGAGCAATTTGAGCAGGAACACGCGGATGAAGTCGGCTAGGCGCGTTTCCGCCGGCAGGCGGGCATCCAAGGCGTCGCCCAAGGGATAGCGCTGGTTGGCCTGGCGCAAGGCGAAGGCCAGCGCTTCGGCGTAGAGCTTCTCCTTGCCGCCGAAGTAATAGTTGACGGAGGCCGCGTTGACCTCGGCCTGGGCGCAGATTTCCCGCACTGTGGCGTCGCGGAAGCCGCGCTCGGCGAAAATTTCCACCGCCGCGAGCAGCAGGCGGTCACGGCTAGGGTCGTTGCTAGGAGCGTCGGGCAGCATTCAAACACCAGTTTAAAACGATTGTTTTAAATAATCGTATTAAACAATTGTTTTAATGTCAAGCGGGATCAAGCCCGGACAGCTTGCGAGGAGGTTCCATGCTGTCGGGTATCGCGAAAAATAGCGATTCGCTTGGGGCTTTATTTGAAGGAGAAAGACGGCTGGCTGGGCGGGCGGGGGCTGGAGCTTTGGCGCGGATGCCGACGTATGCGCCAGCGACGCGCCCGCCGGTCTTGAAGAAATGGGTGGAGACGCGGCGTGTGCAACAACAGAGGCTGATGATTGAGATGAAAGACAATTGGCCGATTAAATATCGCCCTGAACTATCTAACCTTAGGCCGCGTCATGCTTTGCAACCATTTGGAGCCGGCCCAGCGGCAACTTGATGCCGCCGGGCGCAGTCTGCGCCAAGCCCGCGCTTCGATTGAAGCCAGCGGCTACGCCCGCCGCCGGGATAGGCGCGGCGTTAGCCGCCCCGCTCGCTGCGAATCTTCAGCAAAGCGGCGACCAGCGCATCGACATCCTCGCAGGTGTTGTACAAAGCCAGCGACGCGCGGACGGTGCTTTCCACGCCGAAACGGCGCAGGATGGGCTGGGCGCAATGGTGTCCGGCACGCACGGCGATGCCTTCCCGATCCAATGCCTTGCCCACCTCGACGCTGTCAAACCCGGCCAACGTGAAGGAGAGCACACCCGCCTTTTCGCGGGCGTTGCCAAACAAGCGCAGCCCCGGCACGCGGTGCAGCGCTTCAGTCGCATAAGCCAGCAGGACGTGCTCGTAATGGCTGATGTTCTCCATGCCGATCCGCTCAAGATAATCGATGGCCGCGCCTAGGCCCACGGCGTCGGCGATGTTGCCAGTGCCTGCCTCGAAGCGCCCCGGCGCGGGGTGGTAGATCGTCTTCTCAAAGGTGACGTCGACGATCATATTGCCGCCGCCTTGCCAGGGTGGCGTCTCGTTGAGCACGTCTTCCTTGCCATACACTGCGCCGATGCCCGTGGGCGCGAACATCTTGTGGCCGGAGAACACGTACCAGTCGCAGTCCAGATCCTGCACGTCGATCTGCATGTGCGGGACGCTCTGCGCACCGTCGACCAGCACCCGCGCACCGTGGCGATGGGCCATCGCGACCATCTCGCGGGCCGGGGTGATGGTGCCCAGCGCATTGGACACATGGGTCAGCGAGACGATCTTGGTGCGGGCATTGAGCAGCTTCTCATACTCCTCCAAAATGACTTGGCCGTCATTGTCCACCGGCGCGACGCGCAGCACGGCGCCCTTTTCCGCGCACAACTGCTGCCAGGGCACGATGTTGGCATGGTGTTCCAGCCAGGTGATGACAATCTCGTCATCCTTGCCGACGTAGCGGTGACCCCAGCTTTTAGCGATCAGGTTGATGCCTTCGGTCGCGCCACGGACGAAGACGATTTCGCGGGTGGATGAGGCGTTCACGAAACGCCGCACTTTTTCCCGCGCACCCTCGTAGGCGTCGGTGGAGCGCGCCGCCAGTTCATGCGCGGCGCGGTGGATATTGGAGTTTTCATGCTCGTAGAAGTAGCTCAACCGGTCGATGACCGCCTGCGGCTTCTGCGTGGTCGCGCCGTTGTCCAGCCAGATCAACGGCTTGCCATGCACCTGTTCCTGGAGGATCGGGAAGTCGCGCCGTACCGCGTGCGGGTCGAACGGGCGCGGCGCCAAATCCAAACCCGGCACGGAGCCTAGGCTGAGGGCGTAGGAGTCGATGCCGGCCGGGCTTGCCGTGGGCGTGGCTTGCTGCTCGTCGAGGAAGTAAAAGCCCGGGCTGCTCAGATTCAGCGAAGCGGGCAGGGCGCGCAACTCCGACCCGTCCGGCGCGCTGGCATAGCTTCCCGGCAGGCTGGCGTCCGCCGGGAACGACTGTGCGCCCGGCACGCCGGACGCGTCGAAGTGCTCGCTCGCAGGGGCTTGCGGGACGGCATCCTGCGGGTGTCCGGGCAGCGCCGCGAACAACTGGTTGGCAAGCCGGGCAAGCGTCGCCGGATCGGGAAATCCCGCTACGCTGGGATCGGTGCCAAGCAAAGTAGTGGTGGTCATGGACATTCTCCTTAAAGCCGAGTGACTCCGGCGAGGCCCGTCGCCGGATCAGCCGCCCGCGAATCGAACGGATAGGCGCCAAATTCCAGTTCGGAGACCACGGCCGGGAAGCCAAACGGGTCGAAATGGAAATCAGGCGCGGCCTTGGCCCCGTCGCTGTGGCGATTGGCCTCGTCGAGGAAATAAAATGACGTCCCCGACTGGCCCGCGGCGGCTGGCGGCAGGCCAGGGCCGCCGGGCAAGCCACGCGGATCGGTTTCCGCCCTGGGTGCTGTCGCCGCCAGCGGTGGCGTGGCAGCCGCCGCTGGCAAGGTGCCGGTTTCTTGCGGCAGCGTGGCCGGCGGAACCGGCGTCGGTGTCGCCGCACTGCCCGCCGGCGCGGTGGCGGTCGGTGCCGGCACCAGTTCCGGCCGGAAGCTATACGGGCCGCTTGCCGGCACGCCGCTGGGCAAGGCCGGCGCCACGTCCGTTGTGGCGGGCAGCGTCCGCAGGTTCGGCTCGGCTGGCTGGGCGAAGGCTGAGGGCGGGGACGGCGCGGTGGGCATCGCGCCCGCCTCAAGCCGTGTCGCCGAGGACGGGCCTAAGCCCACGGCGGTTCCGGGCAAGCCTGGCTGGGCTGGGTCGAGAAAATAAGGTGGCGACTCGGGGGGCGGCGTGGCCGCTGCCGTCGGGGCCGCCAAGCCGCCGGTGCTGGCTAAAGAGGCCGGTGCCGGGCGCAGATCCACGTCACCGGGCGGGGAAAATCCCGATGTCGGCGACACGTACGGTGCGACCGGCAAGGACGCAAACTCGCCTTCTGGCCCCGCAGGGGGCGCGACCGGCAGGGCTGCGGTCGGTGGCGCGGCTTGGGCGTCGGCGGCGGTGGCCGGGACGGTGGGCCGACCCGGCAACGCACCGAACAGCGCGTTGGCGAGTTGGGCCACCAGTGCCGCGTCGGGCAAGCCCAGCGCGGCGGGCGAAGCCGCCGCGTAGGAAGCCCCGCCGTTTTCCTCAACAGAACCCGGCGCGGACAAGCCAGCGAGATTCGTGCTGTTACTTGTACTCATGGTAATAACCCACGTCGACATCCTCGAGAACGGCGACAGCGTCTTCGGTCAGGATGGCCAGCGAGCAGTACAGGGAGACCAGGTAGGAAGCGACCGCTTTATGGTTGATGCCCATGAAGCGGACTGACAGGCTGGGGCTGACTTCGCCCGGCAGGCCCGGCTGGAACAAACCGACCACGCCTTGCTTTTTCTCGCCCGTGCGCAGCAGCAAAATTTTGGTCTTGTTGTTGGCGTCGATGGGCAGCTTGTCGCTAGGCACCAGCGGAATGCCGCGCCAGGTGATGAATGGCGAGCCAAACAGGGTCACGGTGGGCGGCGGCACGCCACGGCGGGTGGCTTCGCGGCCGAAGGCGGCGATGGCTTTCGGATGGGCCAGGAAGAACGCCGGTTCTTTCCAGACTTTGGTGATCAGCTCGTCCAGGTCGTCCGGCGTCGGCGGGCCTTTGCGGGTCTTGATGATCTGCGACGGCGCGGCGTTGGGGATCAGGCCATATTCTGGGTTGTTGATGAGCTGTCCTTCCTGCTTTTCCTTCACCTTTTCGATGATGATGCGCAATTGCTCGCGCACTTGGTCGATGGGGCGGCTGTACAGGTCGGAAACGCGGGTCTGGATGTCGAGGACGGTGGATACCGCGTTCAGGAAGTATTCACGGGGATGCTCGTCGTAGTTGACGAAAGTTTCCGGCAGCTCGGCGTCGCCGCGCGGGCTGCACTCGACATCGGCCGGGGCTTCCGCTTCGACGACGCGGTTGAGGCGGTAGATGCCGGCTTCGACAGGCGACCACGGCAGGAAGGAAATCAGCCAGCGCGGGGTAATACCCGACCATTGCGCATGGGTTTTTGTGGCGTTGGCCAGTTGGCGCGCGGCTTTTTCGCCTAGGGTGTTACGGGGTTCGGTTGAGTCGGTAATGTCGACCATGGTGCTAACTCCTTAAGTGAGTTGATGAAGACCGCAAAATCAATGAAGCGGCTGACCGCTTCATTGTGAAAAAATCCGCTGTGTGTGGAATATTGGAAATCGGCACGGATCCCCCCTCTGGCTGGTTTAAACGCCCGTATTGCTCGGCGGACGGAGCGCTTAAGAAAACCTTAGCGGCATTCTTTGGCATTCGTCCCGTGCCCCTATTCATCCACGGTGCAAACCGTAGTCGATTTTGCTCAAGATTGCTAATTTTCGCCGCTTAGGCCCAATAGCGTCCGTCTTAACATGTAATTTGTACGTAATAACAGACGATTTAGCGCGGCGGCGGCCGGCTGGGCGACGGAGGAAGAGGGCGTGTCTGCCGCGGGCTGGCGTAGCCGGGCGTTGCGGGCCATCATCGGGGGAAAATTTTTAAAATTTGTTTGAAATCAAAAATTAAGAATTTTTTTATGGCGGCGGCGTTCGGGATTTGACGCCGCTCGTGGCAATTTCGGCAGCGGGGCAGGGTGTTTTTGGTAGTCATATGCAATTTATCTATATGCAAATGCGTTTTTATTATTTTTGTATTTTTTTTACTCGTGTAAATTTTTGCGCCCTCAACTTTGGACGGGATTTTAGAAATGGAATTGAGCGAAACTCAAGGTAAAAATCCAATGAGCGACACAACAGCGGTTTTATCGAATACACAGGCGGGACTAGCCAGTAAGCCTATTCTTTACAAGGCTTTTGAGTTCGCGAAACCTTCCTCGAATGAAGATTATGTCTTGGTGCGCGAGTATCGGACATTATATTATCTGGATGGGCGCGTCAGCCATGAAGTGGTATTGATGGAGACGCCTTTCGAGCAACTGGTGAAAGCGTTTCATGGGGTGGTGCGAAAATCCGGCGGTTTGCTGACCGGCTTGTTTGACGCTCCGGAACAAGCCAGCGCCTGCGCCCGCAGAGTCGATGATCTGTACAATAAAGTGGTTGAGATCAGCGGCAATCAAATCAGCATGGCGATTTAAGCCAAGCCAGCCTCCAATCAGGGGGCTGCTAACTTGCGCTGCCGATTTCCTGGCACCGCTTTCATCACTTTAGAGACACTCTATGAGCGCAGTGAGCGGTTCTTTGACTCCATCCCAATGGGAAGCTTTAAACCGACTGACGGAAACTGCCACGGCCGAGCAGATTGTCTGGCTCAGTGGCTATCTGACCGGATTCGGCGCGGCCCGGCAAACGGTTTCGCTGTTGCCGCAGATACCGCAGACTGAAGAAAAGCCCGAAGTGGCCGTGCTGTTCGGCTCGCAGACCGGCAATGCCGAGAAGCTCGCGCAGCGCTTGCGCGACCGCCTGGCTGAACGCGGCTTTCCCGTCCGGCTGGAGTCCATGGGCAATTACAAGCCTACTCAACTCAAGCGCGAACATACGCTGCTCGTCCTTGTCAGCACATACGGCGAGGGCGACCCGCCAGACAACGCGCAAGCCTTTTATGAATTCCTGTTCGGCAAGAAAGCCCCAAGGCTGGATGGCTTGCCCTTTGCGGTGCTGGCGCTTGGGGATTCGAGCTACGAACATTTTTGCAAGACCGGCCGCGATATTGATGAACGCCTGGAGGCTTTAGGCGGAACGCGCGTCCAGCCCCGCGCCGATTGCGATGTGGATTTCGAGGACGCCGCCGAAACTTGGATGGCCAGTGTCCTGGCAGGGCTTGGGCCTGTCGGTTCGCCTAGGGTGGAAGCCATTGTTTCAGCCCAGGCCGAACCCGCCGCCGCGTATTCCAAGAAAAATCCCTATCCGGCGGCACTGTTGGAAAACATTCGCCTGACCGGGCGCGGTTCCAGCAAAGATGTCCGCCACATCGAATTGTCCCTGGCGGGCTCCGGCTTGCGCTTCGAGCCGGGCGATGCCTTGGGCGTGCAGGCCAGCAATTGGCCGCAGCGTGTCGCCGAATTGCTGGAAAACCTGGGGCTGTCGCGCAGCGCCAGCGTCGCTGGGGCGGACGGCGGCGAGACGACGCTCGAATCAGCGCTGACCCACGATTACGAAATCACCACGATCACCCGGCCTTTTCTGGAAAAATACGCGCTGCTGGCGCAGGCCAAAGAACTGGCCGAACTGCTCAAAGACGAAAACCGGGCGGGGCTGCGGGATTATGTATATGGCCGCGAGATCATCGACGTGGTGCGCCGCTATCCGGTGCCGGGCATCACAGGCGGCCAATTCGTGTCTTTGCTGCGCAAGCTCCAGCCCCGGCAATATTCCATCGCCTCCAGCCACAACGCCAACCCGGAAGAAGTGCATTTGACCGTGGCCGTGGTGCGTTACGAAAGCCACGGGCTGCCGCGGCTGGGCGTGGCTTCCGGCTTCCTCGCCGAGCGTGTGGCGGAGGAAGGCTTGGTGCCGGTCTATGTGGACAGTAATCCCAATTTCCGCCTACCCCACAATCCCGACGCGCTGCTCATCATGGTCGGCCCTGGCACCGGCGTCGCGCCTTTCCGCGCCTTCCTGGAGGAGCGCCAAGCGGCGGGGGCCAGGGGCAAAAACTGGCTGTTTTTCGGCGACCGGAATTTCCACACCGATTTCCTGTATCAGCGCGAATGGTTGGAGCATCGCAAAAACGGCTTGTTGACGCGGATTGACGTGGCGTTTTCCCGCGACAGCGCGGAGAAAGTCTATGTGCAGCACAGGCTATTGGAAAACAGCCGGCAGCTTTACGCCTGGCTGGAAGAGGGCGCTTATTTTTATGTCTGCGGCGATGCGCAAGGCATGGCCCCGGACGTCCATGAGGCGCTGATTGACGTGGTGGCGAAAGAGTCTGGACTAGGCCGCGAGCAGGCGGTTGATTATGTGAAACAACTGCAAGCGGGCAAACGCTATCAACGGGATATTTACTGATATGACAGGTGAAAACAAAACCCTGGTCGAAGACGAGGCGCTCAAAGCGCACAGCCGCTTTTTGCGCGGCACGATCACAGAAAGCCTGGCCGACGCGGCGACCGGGGCGGTGCTGCCGGACGATGCCAAGCTGCTCAAGTTTCACGGGTCATACCAGCAGGACGACCGTGACCTGCGCAACGAGCGCCAGCGGCAAAAACTGGAGCCGTCTTATTCCTTCCTGATCCGCCTGCGCATGACCGGCGGCGTCTGCACGCCGCGACAGTGGCTGCAACTGGACGAGCTGGCTCGGCTGTACGCGACGCCCAGCCTGCGTATCACCACCCGCCAGACTTTCCAATACCACGGCGTGTTTAAACGCAACCTCAAGGCGACGATGGCGGGTATCAACCGCGCCCTGCTGAACACCATCGGCGCGTGCGGCGACATCAACCGCAACGTGGTCTGCCATAACAACCCGTATCTGTCGCCGCTGCACGAAGAAATTTATGCCTGGAGCAGCCGCCTCAGCGATCTGTTTCTGCCCCAAACCCGCGCCTATTACGAAATCTGGCTGGACGAGGAGCAAGTCGCGGGCTCCCCGCCGGAAGAAGAGCCGTTTTACGGCCCGACGTTTTTGCCGCGCAAATTCAAAATCGGTGTGGCGGTTCCGCCCTATAACGACATCGACGTGTTTGCCCAGGATTTGGGGCTTATTGCGATAGCCGACGGCGATAAATTACTCGGTTTCAACGTGGCCGTCGGCGGCGGCATGGGCACGACGCATAGCGACACGGCCACCTATCCCCGTCTGGCCGAAGTGATTGGCTTTTGCCCGCCGGAGCAAGTGTTGGCGGTGGCCGAGCAAATCGTCGCCATCCAGCGCGATTTCGGCGACCGCACGAACCGCAAACATGCCCGTTTCAAATACACGCTGGACGACCGCGGCACGGCCTGGTTCAAAGACGAATTGGCGGCGCGCCTGGGCTGGGCTTTGTCGCCGGCGAAGCCTTTTGTGTTCACCGAAAGCGGCGACCGTCTGGGCTGGGTGAAGGATAGACTAGGTCTTTGGCATTTGACCTTGGGGCTGCTGTCCGGGCGCATCAAGGACACGCCGGAAATCGCCTGGCTGACCGGCTTGCGCGAGGTTGCCAAGATTCACGACGGCGATTTTAGGTTGACCGCCAGCCAGAATTTGATTATCGCCAAGGTCAGCCCGGCGAAAAAAACTAAAATCCAAGCGTTGCTGAAAGAACACCGGATTCCTCTGCCCGATAAATGGAGCGGCTTGCGCAGCCGCGCCTTGTCCTGCGTCGCATTTCCGACTTGCGGCTTGGCCATGGCGGAGAGCGAGCGGTTTTTGCCGGGTTTTTTAGACCGGCTGGAGCCGCTGCTGAAAAAAGCCGGCCTGGAAAAACAGGCCATCAATCTGCGCGTCACCGGCTGCCCCAACGGCTGTGCGCGGCCTTTCCTGGGCGAAATCGCGTTGATAGGGAAATCCCCAGGCCGCTACAACCTCTATCTGGGCGCGGGGGCCGTCGGCGAGCGGCTGAACAAGCTGTACCGCGAGAGCCTGCTTGAGGACGAAATCGTCGCGGAATTGGCTGTGTTGATCGAGCGTTATGGGCGCGAGCGCCTACAGGGCGAGGCTTTCGGCGATTTCACCATCCGCGCAGGCATTGTGGCGGCGGTCAGCATCGGACGTGAATTCCACGATAGTCTGGCGGTGGGGGCGCGCTAATCATGGGCGGGCATAAATTGACCCATCTCAAGCAGTTGGAGGCCGAGAGCATCCACATCATCCGCGAAGTCGCGGCGGAATTTGAACGCCCGGTGATGCTGTACTCCATCGGCAAGGATTCGGCGGTGATGCTGCATCTGGCGATGAAGGCGTTTTACCCCG